>Ga0169931_10002214_pt1 | contig 31793 bp, 26 predicted proteins | sample Kivu_15m_20L_FD_129675 | JGI IMG/M metagenome (GOLD analysis project Ga0169931, IMG submission 129675) | Freshwater microbial communities from Lake Kivu, Western Province, Rwanda to study Microbial Dark Matter (Phase II) - Kivu_15m_20L... | ecosystem: Environmental > Aquatic > Freshwater > Lake...
CCGTTGGAGAAAACACCGTCATACAAGCAGGAATGGTGGTGAAGGGAAAATTAGAGGATGATTGGATACTCGGGCAGAACCATGAATTTGTTTCGAAAAAGCGAAACTTTCGCTGAACCTTTTTCTTACGTTATTGTTGTAAAAGCATGAAAACTCTAATTATCACTTTGATTATTATCGCAGCGGCTGCTCTTTATGGATTTAGAAGCCGTTGGCAAAAACCTAGTAACATGATCTCCAAAGAAAAAATGAATTTCTACGAATTAAAAATCAATTCCCTCGAGGGCCAATCCCTAGATTTATCTCAATACAAAGGCAAATACATTCTTTGTGTGAATGTAGCCTCCAAATGCGGCTACACACCCCAATACGCTGATCTTCAAAAATTACAAGACCAATACAAAAATCAATTGGTGGTCATTGGATTTCCATGCAATCAATTCATGGGACAAGAACCTGGAAGCGCGGAAGAAATTGCCACTTTTTGTTCAAAAAATTATGGCGTCACCTTTCCTATCACCGAAAAAATCGACGTGAAAGGTAAAAACCAACATCCCGTTTATCAATGGTTAACCAACAAAACCATCAATGGGGTTTCTGACGCAGATATCAGTTGGAATTTCAACAAAATATTGATCAGTCCAGAAGGAAATTGGATCCAGCATTTTGGTAGCAGTGTCAAACCATTAGACAATTCCATCACCTCGCTTCTAAAGTAGGTAGATATTTTTGGTTGTTCAATTAAATTGTACGACCTTTAACTCCTTGATTAATTTTCGTGGAGCCATTTAGTTTTCATACACCCAACGGATTTCATCGTCCTCTTTATTTGACTTTGTCAGAGGACCAAATCATTTCAGATTGGGAAATTGATCTTTTCGAAATAGATGGCGCTGCCGCTCCAGTGTGGGCAACGCACCACCAAGAATTGTGGAAAACGGATTCTACGGGACAAATTGAAGTTAGACTGAACGGTGAGCCCTTCGTTCTCATTCATCAAAAAATAGACAAGCAAATTCATTTACTGTTTCTATCGCATCTGATTTCATTGGAGAATGAAAATACGATGATGGCGATGATGGTATTGGATCGTCTTGGCAGAATCATCTATTACAATAACAGAAACTACAACGCGCTTCCCTATTTTCAAAGTGCCGAAGATTGGTTCATGCAATCTAAATGTACATTCTTAGAAAGTTCAGGGTTGGACTTGATTTCCTCTGAATTTGTGGAACACTCCTTCAATGCAAAAGCGCTTCAGATTAAAAAAGATATCGTTCACCCCTCTGGTAGCAATTCTTTTATCGATAGCATTCCCATTCAGCATCAGAATAGTCACTTTCATTGTTTTGTATTTCAGCACAACCCCACTCAACAAGAAATGGGGTTGCAATTGGGAATTCAAGAAAGGAAATTTACTCGAATCATAGACAATTTTCAGTTGGGTCTTCTTGAGGTGGACAATCAAGGAGTGATTTTAAATGCTAACCCCAGCTTTTGTAAAATGAGTGGTTATACGCTGGGCGAGTTGATAGGAAAGGACGCTGGAGTACTTCTACTCAACGATGACAATCGTGAGGTGATGAAACAAATCAATCATAAGCGATCACAAGGATATACAGACGCTTATGAATTGAATGTCCGAAATAAAAAAGGAGAAAAGAGGTGGTGGTTGATCAGCGGAGCACCCAACATAGATGAATTTGGACATGATAACGGCTCCATCGGCATTCATTGGGACATCACTTTGCAAAAAGAATTGGAACTTTCTCTCCAAATTGACAAACAAAGGGCGGAGGCATTGGCTGATTTCAAAACCCAGTTTTTAGCCAACATGTCACATGAAATCAGAACACCGCTGAACGCCATTGTGGGAATGATCCGTGAATTAAAACTTCTATCCAACAATCAACAACAAACCGATTTTCTTCACATTGCAGACATTGCGAGTGAATCTTTATTGAACATCATCAATGACGTTCTCGATTTTTCAAAATTAGAAGCGGGAAAGGTCAGCTTGGAACAAATTCCGTTCTCCCTTGCCAATGCGCTGCAAAACGCCGCCTTATTGATCGCCGACCGAGTTCAAGAGAAGCAGTTAAGTTTTCATTTAAAAGGGCTTCCTTCATCTGAATTATCATTCATTGGCGACCCCAATCGAATACAGCAATGTCTCTTGAATATTTTAAGCAATGCGGCAAAATTTACGCATGTAGGGGAAATTACTTTAGGCTTCGAAATCATAGAAGAAGATGAAAACCGTTGCCAAGTGGATATCAGCATATCGGATACAGGCGTGGGAATGGATCAAGACTTTTTGAATCGCGTATTCGAAAAGTTTACACAAGCAGATGAAACGGTTTCTCGGAAATACGGTGGCTCCGGTTTGGGTCTCAGTATCACGAAATCTTTTGTAGAAATGATGGGTGGAAATATCCAGATAGAAAGCAAAAAGCATGTTGGAACGAAAGTGCATTTGAATATTCCCTTCCAAAAGGCCAAAGACAGTAATGAGATCTTATTAGAAAAAACAATAACTGATGACATTCATGTTCAAGGAATGCGTGTATTGGTAGTGGAAGACAATGCTTTGAATCGCGCGGTTGCTAAAGCTTTTTTAACTAGACATAAAATTCAAGTTACAGAAGCTTTTGATGGATTGGAAGCTTTGGCTTTAGTGGAGCGGCTAAATTTCGACTTGATTTTTATGGACATACAAATGCCTGGAATGGACGGCATTGAAGTGTGCACATTGATGAGAGATAAAGGACTCACTACCCCCATCATCGCATTGACGGCCAATGCCCAACAAAGTGAGAAAGTGAAATGCGAAAAAGCTGGTATGGATGATTATTTAATCAAGCCCTTTCAAGAGCAACAAATCTTGCAAGTGCTCAATAAATTCTCTTCCAGTCTGAACACTACCATTCCGGAAAATGATACATCATCTGAAATAAGCGATCATGAACCTTCATTCAAATTAGATAGGATCAAAGATTTGGTGGGGGATGAAATCGAGGTGGTGAACAGCATCGTCCAGTTGTTTGTGAGAGAGGGAAGCCGAATTGCCAACGAAGTGGAAAAAGCCATTCATGAAAACGATATCGGTATGATCCGAGCTCGACTGCATGAATTAAGGCCTAACCTGCACAACATGGGAATGGAAAAAGCCATGGGATATTTGGAAAATTTCCGTGCCCATATCATTGACGACCAAATGGTGGGAAATGCACAAAGCATAGGTCTCAACATGGTGAAAGAAATGAGAATCGCCATTACCGAAATGGAAGAGTACCTCAAACAATTTTGATGTAAATGACGGCAAACACTTCATATATTAAGCATAATCGATACATGATAGCGGTAGATGACGACATGATCATTTTAAATGTGCTCATCAATCACCTAAAAAGATTTTTGCCCAAAGACATTGAGTTGGTGGCACTGGACAATGCCGAAAGTGCATTGGCGGAATGCACCAAAGTAATGGAGGCCGAAGCCGAATTGATCCTCATCATCAGCGATTACTTGATGTATCCCATGAAAGGAAGTGACTTGTTAATTCAAGTAAGCCAGATTGCACCCAAATGTAAAAAAATCATGCTAACCGGCCAGGCCGATGTGAAGGCCGTAGCGGAGGTGATTAACAATACCGGATTGTTCCATTTCATCGAAAAGCCCTGGTATCCAAAAGATCTAGAGCTTACCATTTTAGAAGCAATCCATGCTTACGATAATGAAAGGCGTTTAGAAAGTCAAGAAAATGAGTTGCGAAAACTCAATGAAGATTTGCAAGACTTGGTGAACCAAAGAACCGCCGAACTCGAGCAAAAGAACATCGAAATGATGCAAGGGCTGGAATATGCGAAGTTGATTCAAGGTGCCTTTGTGCCCGCTTTGGAAGTGATGAAACCCAATTTCTCTGAATTGTTTTTGTACGAATCTCCTCTAAAAGTGATCAGCGGTGACTTTCACTGGGTTCATAAAACCGATGAGTACGCATACGTGATTCAGGGGGATTGTACAGGCCATGGATTGGCTGGTGCATTGCTGAGTGTCCTTGTCATTGACATCGCAAAATCTTACATTGTACAACGAAATAATGATGTCGATGTAGTTTCGGCTTCTAAAGAAATCATCAAGGAACTGCGCAATAAAGTTCCGATTGAAAAAGTAGAAATCCTAGAGAGCGTTGGTGTGGATTTTTGTTTTTTAAAAATCAATCTGGCCACCAAAGAAATTTTGTACGCCAACTTTAATTCCAATATCATCTTGATGGATGGACTTTCATTCACTCCCATTTCTAAAAGCAAAGGATTTTTCAGAATGCTCCAATATGAAGGTGAAATTGAGAATGGAAAAATTGATGCTTCAGGAAAAAGAGTAGTTTTATTCTCTGATGGTTTGGTAGATTTAATGGGCGGCCCCTCTAACAAACGTCTCAAATTAAGTGGTGTAGAGCAATGGGTTACTGAGCCTGATTTCTTCTCCAAAGGACCTCAATATTTGAGCACTAAAATCAAGGAATATTTAGGAACTCAAGAACAAATTGATGATATCACCTTATTATCTTTTCAATGCTAAGTGAGAACTCGATTTCATTCTCAGCCTCAAGTGCTCAGATGGATTGCCGAAGGTGAACATCAAGAGCAAGACTTCAAGCTCCGCATTGATGATGCTCGCAAAATTGCTAAAACTTTATCCGCATTTGCCAATACTTCAGGAGGGAAATTACTTGTTGGCGTAAAAGACAACGGAACCATAGCCGGAGTGAAAGAAGAAGAGGAGTACCACATGCTACAACATGCCGCTCAACAACACTGCAAACCTCCCTTAGAACTCCAATTTCAGGCTTGGAAGGTGGAAGACAAACTCATTTTGGAAGTGAACGTTTCACCCGCGTCCAAAAAGCCCATTCTTGCCGAATTTGAAAAAGAAAACTGGAAAGCGTTTTTGCGAGAAAACGACCAGAACATTTTAGCCCCGGCAGTGATGCTCGATGTCTGGAAAATGGCAGATAGCCCTTTACCAGAAAACTTTGCTTACACTGAAAGGGAACAAATTTTACTGACAGAACTACAGCAAGGTCCACAAACCTTGAGTTGGCTTTGTAAAAAAACCAAAACCAAGCGATTTACCCTTCAAAAGATCATTTCGAAACTCATTCGCTGGGACATTATTCAATGGAAGGTACAAGGGGGGATTGCTTTTTACTCGATTAAAAAATGAAAAAGAAACTTATATTCCTTTCTGGAGCGGGTGTAAGCGCTGAAAGTGGAATTGCCACTTTCAGAGACAGAGATGGACTTTGGGAACAATATCGCATAGAGGAAGTAGCCACCCCAGAAGCTTGGGAAGCCAATCCTGAATTGGTGATTCATTTTTACAATCAAAGACGAAAGAATATCAAAAATGCCATTCCCAATGCAGCTCATCATGCCATCGCTGCGTTGCAAGAGGAATTTGATGTTACTGTCATCACCCAAAACATTGATGATCTTCATGAAAGAGCTGGAGTTAAAAATGTATTGCATTTGCACGGCGAAATTTTCAAGAAAAGAAGTGAGCACGATGAAAATCTAATACAAGCTTGTTTAGACGATCAACCCTTCAAAGATTTTGTGAATGAAAACTCAAGATGGCGGCCCCATATTGTGTGGTTTGGCGAGCAAGTTCCGATGTTAGTGCCTGCCATGAAAACCGTTTATGAAGCAGATATTTTTGTTGTGATCGGAACGAGCTTGTTGGTCTACCCTGCGGCGTCCTTGGTGGAATTTACGCCTCCGCACGCCACACATTTTTTAATTGATCCCCATCCCCCTGAACACACCCCAAAAAACTTTTCCATTATCCAAGAAACAGCCACCGCAGGAATGGAAAAATTAACAACCTTATTGCTTAACCACTAGCGTTGCTTGGCCAAATTCCAATAATGATCCATTTCCTCTAAGGTCATATCGGAAAGCGATTTACCATCCTTTGCACTCTCTGTTTCCAAAAATTGAAAGCGCTGAATGAATTTCCTATTGGTGCGCTCGAGTGCCTCTTCCGGATTGATGTTTTTGAATCGAGCGTAATTGATAATGGAAAAAAACAAATCGCCCAACTCTTCCATTTGATGTTGCTCATTGCCGCTAGCGCAAGCCTCATGAAACTCCCCCAATTCCTCATTCACCTTTTCCCATACTTGATCTTCATGATCCCAATCAAATCCCACTCCCCTCGCCTTTTCTTGAATACGCTGGGCCTTCACCATGGCCGGCAAAGAACGGGGTACACCTTCCAAAACCGACTTCTTGCCTTCCTTTAATTTCAATTTTTCCCAATTGGCTTTCACCTCATTCTCATCGGCAACCTTCACATCACCATAAATATGCGGATGACGATGAATCAATTTGTCACAAATTCCATTGAGGACATCGGCAATATCAAATGCATTCTTCTCGCTACCTATTTTGGCATAGAATACAACGTGCAACAAAATATCGCCCAGCTCCCTTTTCACTTCATCCAGATCGTGATCCAAAATGGCATCTCCCAATTCATAGACCTCCTCAATGGTTAGATGACGCAAACTTTCCAACGTTTGTTTCTGATCCCATGGACACCCCGCCCTGAGCTCATCCATGATGATCAATAGACGCTCAAATGCGTCTTTCTTTTGTTGCATTGTATTCATTCTATCCAAATTTTTCTACCGGATATTTCTCTTTGAAAAATTCTATTTTATTCATTAATTGGAGATGCCTCACCTCCAATATTCTCTGATCACTCAACTGAAATGCTCCACTGTTCACCTTCTCCTTTAAAAAACGAAGATTATTTTCCCAGCGCTTTTTCATCTGAGAAATAGCAAAAGACTTTATCAAGGGGGTTAGAAAAGGCATGGAAAGTTTCGATAACTTCAATCGTATCAACTGCTCTGTTTTACTATCGGAGAAATAAGGAGACAAATAAAACGGTTGATATTTCATTCCCATAGACAAACACCAATCTTCCCATTTAAAATGTCCAATTGTCTTGAATCCCTGGAAGGCCATCCATGGCACCCGCAAAGTATCTGCAACAATGGCACCATGCATCGCTTCTGTCACCAAACATTCACTTTGTTGAATCATCTCCAACACCCTTTCCACCTCCCATCGTGGACTGATGTATTGCCATCCCAATTCATCACAAAGCGCTTGATGATCATAAAATTCTTCACTCCCCACGTGCGGCATGAGGGAAACCTTATATTTTTTTTCGTTGTTCTTTATAACAATATCTTTGAGCAAAATTGCACCATCCGTAATGGCCAAATCTGAACTTAACCCAAGCAATGCAGCGGTTTTGGGGCCACGCACACAAATAAAATCAAATGAACTCTTGTCTTCTGGTAACACTCCGTAGGTACTGGGAAGACCCGCATCATATCCCGAACTAAACACCACTTTCTTTCCGGGATATTTATCGTGAAATCCGAGTATGGAACCTATGCCCATCAATACATAACCATTCTCATTTTGAAAATATCCCGGTAAATAATGATGGAAGATCAAAGGATTCAACTGATCTCCAAAATTCTTGCCGGGATGGTACTGCAACTTCATGATTCTCCGACCATTTCGATCAACGCTTGCTCACTGATTATCTGAACTCCCAAATCCTCTGCTTTTTTCTGTTTGGCGGGACCACTTTCAGCACCTGCTAGGAGGTAGCTCGTCTTGGACGAAATACTTCCACTCACTTTTCCTCCATGACTTTCTATCCATTGCTTCACCTCATCACGCCCAAATTTTTCAAATACTCCACTCACCACAAAAGTTTTTCCCTTTAAAACTTCACTCATCATTTGATTGCCTTCCAGGTCACATCTCATCTGCAATCCGCACAAGTCCAATTGTCGGATGATTTCCAAATGATTGGGATCACTCAGATGGCTTAAAATACTTTGCGCAATTTTTTCCCCTACCTCATCAATACTCAACAATGTCTCCATCGATGCATTTTGCAATGCTTCCATCGAACCCAAGGTACGGGCAATCTTTTTGGCCACCGTTTCGCCTACGTGACGAATTCCCAAAGCAAAAAGCACTCGCTCAAAGGGAACTTGCTTGCTCGCCTCGAGCGCTGATTTTAAATTCGCGATACTCTTGGCTTGCAAAGATCGCTTCTTCACTTCACCGGTCAATTCATCCTCTGTAGAGAACTCCAGACCCTCACACTCATCCCAATTCAAAGTATAGAGATCTTTTACCTCCCGTATCTTTTGAAGGTAGAACAATCCACTCAATGTCTCACTTCCCAAACCCTCAATATTCATGGCCTTTCTGGAAACGAAATGCTCCAACTTACCAATGATTTGTGGATCGCATCCTTGGGCATTGGGACAATAATGTTGGGCTTCTACCTCTAATCGGATCAAAGGAGTTTGACATATAGGACAATTTTGAAGATAAACATGAGCGTTCTCTGAACCTCTTGGAAAAGCAAGATCAACGTGGGTAATTTTAGGTATAATCTCTCCACCCTTCTCCACCCACACATGATCTCCTTCACGAACATCCAATTTCGCAATTTGATCTGCATTGTGCAAAGAGGCACGCTTCACCATAGTGCCAGCAATCAGCACGGGTTCTAGGTTAGCCACAGGAGTGATGGCGCCCGTCCTGCCCACTTGGTAAGTAATCTGATGCAACAAGGTGCTCACTGCCTCTGCCTTGAACTTATACGCCACCGCCCATCTTGGACTTTTGGCTGTCATGCCCAACTCATCCCACAAATTTCTTTTGTTGACTTTTAATACTATTCCATCGATATCAAAAGGCAAATCTTTTCGAGCGACATCCCAATACCTGATAAATTCCATGATGCCATTTACCTCTTTGGCCGTACCAATTTGTTTTTTATCGGGAGCGGGAACATGAAATCCCCATGATCCTGCCTCCGCAACACTTTGAAAATGTTCATCTGCCATTCCGTTGTCCCCTAATACAAAATACATCATGGCATCCAAAGGTCGCTTGGCTACTTCTTTACTATCCAATAACTTCAAAGATCCGCTCGCTGTATTTCTGGGATTGGCATATAACTCTAGGCCCTGCTCAGCGCGCTCTGCATTCATTTTTTGAAATGCGGCCCTCGGAAGAAATACCTCTCCTCTGATTTCAAATGAAGAAGGGTAATTCCCTTTTAGCACCAATGGTATGGAACCAATGGTGCGAATATTCTGCGTCACGTCCTCCCCCACCGTTCCATCCCCTCTGGTCAGAGCTTGTTTCAATTGTCCGTCTTCATACAACAAAGAAATGGCTACACCATCATATTTGAGCTCCATTACAAACTCCAATTCCCCGCCAATCGACTCATCAATACGTTTTACCCAATCTACAATTTCCTCTTCGCTGTAGGTGTTCGTCAGAGAAAGCATGGGCCGCTGATGCGACACCTTTTCAAACTTCTCCGACAAATCTCCGCCCACTCGTTGTGTCGGTGAATTGACATCTCGCCATTGCGGATACATCTCTTCCATTGCCTCCAACTCCTTCATCCAAGCGTCAAATTGTTGATCGCTCACATTGGATTCATGCAACACGTAGTAGGCATGGTTATGTTCATTCAATAATTTTCTCAGCTCCTCAATTCGCTCCTTCATACCTCTTTGGTTAGTACACTTCTCTAATGTTCTTGTCCACAATTCCCATCAACATGCGAACAAAGCTCCATTGCACAGAAAACGTGGCGAAGGGGGCTTCAATCCATTTTTTAACGTACAAGGGTTGCGGCTGATTCAATACAAAACGATAACCCACACCACCGGATATACTGAAGAAATAAGTGACACGAATGGTTCCATTGGTAAATAACTCCGCAAAATGAAAAGGGTAATCTGTTTTGACTTCATCCCCTCCCGATACAGGAAGATAAGAAGACTTTAACTTACCCTTCCCAAGTAGGAAACCCATGGACCATTCCGCCTTCTTTTGCAGAATGAGCGTTCTTTCAAAATACCCACCATAATAAGGCATCCCAAAACGCGCTGTCACGACCGGAAAACCCCATTCCTTCACCTCATTTTTCTTAATTCCACCCGTCCAGTAATAAGCAAATCCCAATTTCGAAACCCGTCGGATTTTACATCCCGCATGAAAGCCATACCATGCCGCATCTTTATCCACAATCCAACTGTAACGGGTATCAAAACCCAAATCAGTGGTGAACTTCTTATACCGATCATCCAAGGGAATTTTTCCCTTTAGTGTGCTAACCGAAAAGGAGTAGGGATGAACTTTCGGCTCTTTCTTCGGCTTTTTATTGGGAACGGTGTCGCACACCGAAGCATGAGACCCTATCCAAACGATCAACAAAAAAATAAATGAGACCCATCTTTTCATGAAAGCGAAAATACATCAAGCGGCATATTCTTGTTGCAATTGTGAAAAAGCAATCAAAAAAGAATTTTTCCAAGACACATTATTCTTCGGAAGAAACTGAAATACCTCCTGGATGCGCTTGACCCTCGACATCATGTAGGTGCGGAATCTCCATTGATCTTCCTCTGCCATATTGCAGAACGCCTTGAGCACCTGCCATTCGAAATGATCCAGTTGGTCAGCAATATGCCAACGATGAATGGGGCCATTCATGATGTGCCATCTTCCGTCCTTCATGGGCTGAATGAGACATTGCCCTCCCATGAAACCCAATGCACCTTTGGTATGTGCAATTTGATCTGATTTCCATGCAACAAAACCGTTTTCTGTTTCGTCTAATAAAAAAGCTACTGTTTTTTTCATAATTGATTATTTTTGACAAATGACAGAAGCTACTTTGTAATGGATTTACAAAGTGAAAAATATTTAGTTAAATTCGCGGGGTTATGATGAAAATAGATTTTATAAAGATGAATATAAAGTTAATTCAAACATTTTTTATAGTATTTGCCTTTCTTGCATTGCCTACATTTATATCAGGGCAAGCCACCGATGAACCCAACAATGCTCCAACAGTAAACGTTGGGGCAAATAATTGTGAACCTATTACCATTAACCCAGCCTTGTTCACTCCCTCGGCCAATCCAGGGCCAGCTGGCTGTGGAGGTAATACAGCATTTGCGCCAAAACCAGACGCTTGGTTTATTGTTAATGTTCCACCATCAGGCATCTTATACTTAGCCCCGACTGGAAATGGTGATGCGGCCATGGCAGCATACACGTTTAACGGTGCCAATTACACCCAGCTGGGTTGTAACGATGACGGCTTCCTTCCGCCTAATAACTTGATGCCCATTCTGACCATAAATGGGCAAAGCCCAGGGACACCCATTTACATTCAACTTTGGGCATACAGCGGAGTAAATATTTCTTTCAACTTCTGTTCTTATGATTGCAACCCCGCTCAAACAGTTTATGCGGATACCGATGGTGATGGATTCGGCGACCCTAATAACACTGCCTGCGCGCCCGGTCCTGGTTATGTTAACAACAACGATGATTGTGATGATTCAAACCCTGCAATCAACCCCAATGCTTCAGAAGATTGTAATGACCCTGCCGATAATGATTGCGATGGATCCACGATTGACTGTGATAATGATGGTGACGGATTTGATGCAACAGTGGATTGCAACGACAATTGCAATTTGATCTACCCAGGGGCACCATGTGACGACGGAAACGCATCTACAGTTGGGGACGTGTACACCGGAGCGAATTGTACTTGTCAAGGGACCCCGCCAAGTGATTGTACGCCTGAAAGCGCTCAAAGTATTACCTTCAATGGACAAGCCAACCCACCCGCGGTGCTTACCAATAATGTTCAGATTTGTTATACATTGAACTATTCCATGTTGAGCGGAGATTGGCTCGATGGCATTGCTTTTACCTTTGGACCTGGTTGGTCGAATATACAGCCCAATCAAGCACCTGCCAATTGTGGTGGAGGTGCTCCGCTTTGGATATGGCAAACCTCCAATTCTGCAAATGGAGCAACGTGCGGTCTGGACACCGGCCTTGGTTACTACTACGACACGAACGGAAATGGCAATGGAGGAGATGATTGGGGAGATGCAGGGTCATGCACCTTCGTGGCTTGCGTAACAGCCGATATGTCATCTGTAGACAATCTGACCGTATCAGTGCTTACGGGAGGAGACAGTTATTTCGGGAGCTATAACGGATGTCCCAACAATTGTGCTCCATCCCCCTTCAATTACCCCACCAACACAGGTGTTGCTGGTTGCCAAATCAATCTTCCACCATGCGTCACCCCAACAGATTGTGATGTTAATACAGGGAATTTCTCTATTCTCGCTGCTGATGGAAATGTCATTACCGTTTATAATCCTCCTGCAGGATTACCTTTGGTCATCTCTTTGGATGGAACGCCTGTTCAGATTTTTCCTCCGCCCATTGCTGGCAACCTTAACTTGAATATCACCGCGGCTACTCTTACCGCAGCAGGAGTGGACCCATCATTGGTTCTCTCAGATGGTCAACAACATACCTTATCGGCTAGTTTTCCTGGCTCTACTTGCAACGCCACACAAGATTTCAATTCCCCTGCCGCCTGCGGATGTTCAATTACTATACCTCCTGCCAGCGTCGTGGCCACTTGCACCGGAACCGACGCCAATGGAGTTGGCATCTATGATGTTACTTTTGAAGCCATCATCACCGCACCTCCCGCATCAGGGAACTTGAGTCTTTTTAATTCTTGCACTTTGGGTGGACCTTCCATACCATTGCCTGATGTTACCCTTACGGACGCCACTCCCAACATTTATACTTTTTCAAATGTATTGGTATCAGCCCCTAGTGGGTTGAGCCCAACGGGTTGCGAACTCACCGCGGTATTCAGCGCTAATGCCAATTGTGTGGTGGACCCTGCTGTATTCTACTTTCCACCAATCACTGTCGTGAATGTGGTATCTGCCAATCAAGGTACTTGCCAAAACACCGTCAACGGTTCGATGAATACCATCGATCTTGAAATGAACGTCACCAATCCACCTGCTGGAGCCATTACCATGGATGTTCTTTTTGATGGCGTTTCCGTGGGAACCTATCCTCTTCCGCCACCCGTAACTTCTGCCCCGGTAACCATCAGCGTGCCTGCTGTATTCGTGGAAAACCCTTTAGTTCCGGGGACCTTTGATCACATGATCTCTTTTGATTTTGGCGGAGTCAATTGCATGGCTGTAAATCCTGCAGCGGGAGTAGCCAATACTACAGAATATCCCTTTACGTTCACAGGGCCCAATGGTGAAGTGGATGCGAATTGCGTATGCTCATTGAATATTCTTACCGCCACACCTTCTGAATGCAATGGGTATGCGAGCACATTTGATATTTCTTTTGAAATTGAAATTTCCAATCCTCCCACCGGACAAGATTTGAATTTCTACATATATAACCCTGGAACCCCACTATCAGGATTACTTGCGAATGTCAACCCAACACCTCCGGGAACACCGCAAATAGTCACCATCAATGACATTCCATTGCCCAATGGAGCCGCAGCGGGAATAGAAACATTAACAGCCAGTTTTACAGGATTCGTTGCTCCTGCAGGCTGCGCCACTACCTTCGATTTCAATGCCCCTGCTTCTTGTAACTGCAACGCCAACGTTGGTACTTTCAATATTTCTGGCGCTAATCTCAATGCCAATAACATCGTCATCTGCGATAACGAAACTTTGATCTTTAATAGCAATGATGACTTCATTGCTCCGAGCAATGTTCCAGGAAATCCCTCCCAAACAGGACTCGGCATAGCTATCTATGATCTGAGTCAAACCGTTGTTGCAGGGGATATTACCGCCGCCGACAATCAACTTCCTTTGACCATTTTGGATTTTGAAGACTTTGTAGGAGGAACCATTGGAGACCTAGAAATCACCAATAATACCGCTCAATATGCCGCCATTGCTCCTTTGCTCGGAGCTTCCCCCACTTTTGATACTCCTATTCAGTTTCAAGCAGCTGTCGTTACGCTCTACAACACCTCTACATCACCCATCACCATAGCCGGTGTAGGCGCATTAGAAGATTTGCTAGATCCTCTTTCTGGTACTTGCGGAAATGTAGGGGAGGTGTACAACATCACGATGTCTCCTCCCATTGTTCTATCCACAGGTATTCCGGATTGTCAGAGTGAAACTTTCACTATCAACGCCTCACAAGGGGACATTGCCATCAACGCTTTCGATTGGAATATGATCTCCTCAAGTCCCGCAAATATCGTAGCCAATGCCTTCCCCAATGGCACGGATATCACCATAACAGGGTTGAACAATGGCGATAATATTGTAGTTGAAATTGCTGATCCATCGGGGTGTATAGCCACCATACAACATGGACCATTTATTGGCCCATTAGTTGGCTCGATTTCATTACCGGCTGGTTTGAGCGCGAATAACATCTGTGCAAGCACCGCTCCTTTCAACCTAGTGGGGAATGACCCTACCGGCACTTGGTCACTAGACCCCGCAAATCCCTGGACAGGCCCTGCCTTATCAGGTCCACCTTTAGATGGTGCTGGCATGTTCTACCCTTCTGAAGAACTAGCCCAAGATCCCGTGCTGTACACCACCGTCCTATTCACACCTGCCGGATGTGCAGAAGTTTCACCTCCTTTTACGATTGCTGTTCAACCTACGGTTGTTCCAACGGCGTCAGTAATTCCCGATCTGTGTTCCAACAGCCTAATGCTTAATCTCGCCTTTTTTGGTGGGCCCAACGGAGGAGTTTGGACAGGCAATGGAGTGGTCAATAATCAATTCAATGCCTCTTTGGCTGGACCAGGAACACATACGCTCACGTATGACGTTACAAATGCCCCCGGTGTGACCTGTGGAACCATTAACGACCCCAACTTCCCAATTACCATCACCGTCAATAATCCTTCGCCTGCTGTGATGACACCCTCTTTAACTGAAGGTTGCGAGGATCTTGAAATCAGCGTTTATAACGACAATCCCAATTCGATCAATGCTGTTTGGAAAATAAATGGAGTTGTTCTGATTGGAACGAATGACTCATTGCATACTACGCTTACCGTCCCCAGTTGTTACGACTTTTCTCTAGTCACTACTGATATCAACAATTGTGTGGACACTCTTCAAACTCAAGATTTAATCTGCGTATTCCCCACTCCTGAGGTTTCCTTTATTTCAGCTCCATCCTCTGCTACTATGGACGATCCTCAATTCTTCTTTACCAACACCTCACCCAATCTCAGTGTGTTAGAATGGGATTTCGCGGGATTCAGCAACTCAAGTATCGATAATCCCGTTTATTCTTTCGATGATGTCACAAGCACTGGATCTTACGAGGTGTGTCTGCTGGGTACGGATGCCAATGGTTGCCAAAACACTTATTGCAATAATGTGGTGATCAAAGATGCTTTTGCTGTTTACACGCCCACGGCTATCACCGCAGATAATGACAACCTCAACGAAGCCTTCAGACCCATCATCAATGGCGAAGAGCAAGTTAAAAATTATCATCTGAGAATTTTTGATCGATGGGGGAATGTGGTTTTCGAAAGTACGGACATGACAGAATATTGGAATGCCAATACCAGTGGTGATGAATATTATGTGAATAATGGCGTCTATCATTGGTTGTTGGAGATTACTTTGTTTGGACTAGATGCTACGCAAAAATTTGAAGGATCACTGAGCGTTGTGCGCTAAACTTTTTAAACCAAAGTTGGTTAACACTTAACGTGATTTTCAAATTTTGATCTTGATAAAGTTCTATTTTTGATCAATGCTAAGGATTGCCATCATTCTGCTTGTTTCCTTCTGTGCCATAAAAGCAAGGAGTCAAGCTGCAATCGGAAATTTCACCATCAATGAAATTGGTAACAATGGTGTTTTATGTCAAAACGAAAGCTGCATCATTCAGCCACTCAATGGACAATCCATGCCTATGGATCTTAGCGACCCCTTGGCGCCTTACCAACCAGGAATAGGCCTTGCGATTTTTTCCTGCCCTCCCAGTTATCCTAACAATGAATTGCTTGCTGACCCCTGTTTCATTGGTATTTACGCCGCTCAAAGTACCTCGGCGTTTTACAATCCTTTTGTAATCAGCAATGATAACAACTTATGGAATCAACTCCCTTTCCCTTATAACCAAACACCTCCCAACCCTATCACCCTTTACTTTCAAATTGTTACACTTTATAACGTCAATTCCTTAACTCCCTACTCTTCATTATCAGGGCCTAATTTTGACCTTCAAGCGAGCAATTTCTTTTCACTCAACTTTCAGCCCACCATTCAACATCAATTTACTGAAGATTGTCTGAATAATCAAGTCATCATGACCATTACCGAGGGTAATCCTCTCACTAACTTAGGCACTTTCACCATCTCAAATAGCTTTCCTTCCACTGCCATCTTTCCCAGCATTGCCAATAATGGAAATGGCATTTCAATTGCTAACGTACTCACTGGGCAAACCATTGGCATGCAGATTAGCAATGCTTCTGGCTGTCTTTACAACATTCCCAATTACACTTTCCAAGGCACCAGTACCGCGGTGATTACTAGTCCGAGCACTTTTTGTGAAAATGACCCTCTCAGCTTTTTAAGTGCCTCCCCAACCAACGGAGTCTGGTCAGGGAGTCCTGCCGTCGACAATGTTACAGGTCAATTCAATCCCGGATTTTTTGACATCAATACACCCACAAACTACACTTTACAGTATACACCTACCGATGCCGCTCCAGGTTGTAATATAGCCGCTAATGTTGCCATTACAGTGCTTCCTACTATTGAAAGCACTATTAATGATCCAGGGCAATTTTGTATCAACGATCCCGTGACATCTTTCACCGCCATCAATGGTAATGGAATTTGGTCGGGCCCATTCAATTGTATCAGCCCATCGGGACAATTCAATCCAAGCATAGCGCAATCTGGAATCCATAGTATTGTTTATTCCATGCCAGGGCAATGTGGCTCTTCGAGCAATATTCAAGTTACGGTGCATGCATTACCTATCATACAATTTACTGCTTCAGCTGTAGAAGGTTGCCTGCCCTTGGAGATTGAATTTGAAAACACCACGCCAAATAGCGGCAGTGATTATAGATGGTTCATCAATCAAAACCAATTGCCTAGCTTTGATGAGATCTGCACACACACCTTCGAAGATGCATTATGCTACGATATAGGACTCGCACTTACAGATATATTCGGTTGCCGAGATACCCTTGACTCCCTGCAATTGATATGTCCATTTGAAGACCCCTGGATTGAATTTGAAATGAATCCAATAGACCCCACCATCGATCAACCCGTTGTGTATTTCAGCAGCAACAATCCCGGTCTGGTGAGTCATCTTTGGGATTACGCAGGTGAAGGATCTGGATCTGGAGGAATCAGTTACCATGCATTTGAAAGTGTTATTCCAGGCGAGTTTCAAGTATGCTTAACGGCTATCGATACCAATGGTTGCGAAAATACAGGTTGTGATTTCGTAACACTCATAAGTGCTTTCCAAGTCTTTGCACCTACCGCTTTCACTCCAGGAGATGACGGTAGAAATGATGCGTTTAAACCTGTAATCGTGAGCCCTCGAGAGGTGAAACGATATGAGTTGCTGATTTACGACCGATGGGGAAACAAAGTATTTTTTACGGATGATCCCGATCAATATTGGTATGGTAATTTTGATAATGGATCCTACTACGTGGCAGACGATGTCTATACCTGGAAATTAAAAGTAACCCTTTTCGGACTAGAAGATACGCGCAGTTTTGAGGGCAATGTGCTTATTGTGAGATAAGACCAGTCTTTAGTCCAGGAAAACGAATTTTTGAATTCCTCTCCTGCTCCCCATTCGCCATTGTATTAAATAATAACCCGAAGAAAAATGCACGTTTAAATGGTCAGTTCCCTCAGCTACTGACATCCTTTTTCCTTGCACATCGAATACCTCAATTTTATCCATCACAGCAGAAAATTTCATCATACCACAGGAATAATTCAACTGCAAAGATTCATCAGCAGTAGAATGCTCCACACTCAAATCAAAACAATCATCATTCTCTATCTGCGTATGGATATTGGAGGATTGAACAAAGCCCGCGTTGAGTCGGGCCACCCAACCCTGCATCTGCATCTGAGCGTTGTAACTACCATTCATACCCACCCAATGCAGCTTTCCATGTATATCGTTGACCAGCGCGTAGATTTTATCTTCTTTGCTCCCTCCAAAAATGGCACCGCCATCCCAGTTGAAATCATCATCAAAAGCATGCACATAAGCATCGCTCAAACCAGCCCCCATATCGTAGGTCCAACCACCGAAAACAAATCCATTGCCCGTGCTCCGATGTACAACACTGTGAAACAAGGTCTCCGCTCCCGTCAAAGCAAAGGATCCCATCTTTTCGATGCTCTGTCCCGGCGTCCACTTGACGATTTGCGCTCTCCAATTACCTCCTACCCAATCGCAACCCGCTAATACCCAATAATTATTTTTCCATACTGCATCAAAAACGCGAAGAGAATCGCTCAGAGGATCATTAACATGCTCCCACACTATGTTTCCAAACGTATCCACTCCCCATCCCACCACTTGATACACGCTATCGTCCATCAAGGCATTGCCCACAATCAACCATTGAGCTTGGGTACTGTCGTATTCTGTTACCGTGATTTCCAAATTCTGGTTATCGCTGGGAACAGAAAAATACTGAAGGGCCAATGTCTCTGTGTTCATCAAATAATACAAGGCATCTCTGCCGCCTGCAGCATTGACTTCCACTCCTGTTATGGCCAATTGATGATGCCCATCGAATGCCAACTTTTGTCCAAATTGAATTCCCTCATTTTCAAATAATAATTGATCCATCATCACTCCGTCCTCATCAAAACGAAGCAATAAAATGTCATAAGCGTCGGTGTTTGCACCATTCACCGTGGCCAAACACCAAATATTACCCACAGAATCTTCTATCACATCATGGCCCATCTCAACACCAAAAGCACCCAAAGTACGTGTCCAAATGCAATGATGCAAAGAGTCCAAACGGGCTAAATACACCTCGTTTCCATTCACCAGATCACTGCTGGTAGTTCCCGCTACCAATAAATCCCCGTTGTGACAAAGCACTACTTCATTCCACTGATCCGAGCCCAAACCGCCTTGCGTGGTCATCCAAACGGTATCAGCCTGAGACCAACCATTTTGGAGATTCAACAGCGTTAAAGCAATGCCAAGGATGATATACTCAATGCACCGCATCATAGATTTTACAAAGGTCTTTGAGCATATTTTCCAATAATTCGAGACGCAACATATTGGCTCCATCACTTTTGGCGATGGCCGGATTGGTATGAGTTTCAATGAACAGGCCATCCGCACCAGTGGCAATCGCTGCCTTGGCGATGGTCGCAATGAGTTCAGGCTTACCTCCTGTCACACCGGAGGTTTGATTGGGCTGTTGCAAGCTGTGGGTGCAATCTACAATCACCGGAGCATATTCCTGCATAACAGGAATGCCGCGATAATCAACTACCAGATCTTGGTATCCAAACATGGTGCCTCGCTCCGTCAACCACACTTTATCATTGTTCATCTCCTGTACTTTCTTCACAGCAAATTGCATCGCATCGGGAGAAAGGAACTGCCCTTTTTTGATACTGATTACCTTTCCTGTTTTTCCAGCCGCTTGCAACAAATCCGTTTGTCTGCATAAAAAGGCAGGAATCTGCAGAACATCTACATAGTTCGCTGCGATAGCAGCTTCCTCCGCCGTGTGAATATCCGTGATGGTATGGACACCCAAGGTGGTACCCAATTCTTGGATCCACTCCAATGCCTGCTCATCTCCAATCCCCATGAAAGAATCGGAACGCGATCGATTGGCCTTTCGATAAGACGCCTTGAAAATGTAGGGAATGGAAAGCGAATCACAAATGCGCTTTACTTCCGTTCCTATTTCAAAAACCATTTCCTTATTCTCCACCACACATGGACCTGCGATCAACAAAAATCGATGGCCCTGTAATTTAGGAAGTTGGTAACGCTCGTTAAAACTGAAAGTATTGTTGCTCATCCTTTTTATTTTCTTGTGGTACTTCTAATTGATGGTTGGCACTGCCTTTAAAAACATATTGAAAACTCAAAGCGAAACCGAGCTGCTTACTCGCCTTCCGCGCGGGACTGAGCACATGGTACGTTTGCAATTGGAAACTGCATCCATTGAGCCATGTCCATGAAACATCACTCCCCAACCAATATTGCCTCGAAAGAGATTGATAAGCACTGACCCTCCAGTGCAAATCTGGACGCGTTAATGAAAAACGCTCCCAACTTCGTTGTACTGAAAGACAACGGTATCCCTGTTGATTTTGATATATCCAACGTTGAAAAGCAAAATCTACCGACCATTTTCTCACTACTTGCCATGCTGCTTGCATTCGAATAGAGGTGGGCAATGCCATCCATTTTGAGACAGATCGCTCTTCAGGAGAAGTCCATCGATCCAAATTCTCTCCCAATGGATCATCCAATTGAATCCAATCCACCCATTGAATGCCTGTGTAGGTCTCATGCACATTCCAATGCTTTTTTTCCAATCCACTCCACTTGACCCACCCCAAATCCAACACATCCACACTCATTTGATATTTCTTGCCCACCCATGACTTCCTTAAATCCCACTTGAATCCTACACCTTTTCGATCTCCACCATTGGACCATTGATTCAACTGTGCATCCACCGCAATGGTATCTCCAAAGGAGGAGGTATAAAAGCTACCCGGATTCCAGCGCATTCGATAGAAATCAAGACCATCCACATATGATAACATAGCATAATCCCAGGAATTCCTTGAGGCCACGCCGATTCCAAAATATCGGTAATGCTGTTGCTCCAAATCATTTTGTCCTATCCGAAGCGTATCTCCCAAATAAGGGGCATTTCCCCTTGTGGCAAGACGATACAAATCGCCAGAGAACAAAGCGTGACCATATTGAGCATCGCCCAATTGAAAACGAAAATTCAATGAATGTTTGCCATCGTCCGCCAACTTGGATTCGGTAAAACTGAACTCCGTTTTAGACAGAAAAAAAGATCGATTCGAAAAAGACAAGGCATCCAACACGCGTTGATTTTTATTGGATGACCAGTTTCCACCTCGCAAAAAAGTATGATAAAAATCTACATTCAAAGCATTCCCAATGACAAAATGATCGGAAGTCAATTGCAATATAAATCCAGATCGTTTCTTTAAAGTATCAACTGAAGTGATCGAGGAATCTCCTGGTTCAATGCCAACGGAAAAAGCGAACACAGAAAATGTCCATAAGAAGGACATCAAAATCGACATCCAAAATTTCAACTGTCGTCCCTTACTCATTCCCCAACATGACATTTACCTCCGCACTTCCTACGGCAACTGCATCTAAATAATAGCCTGGACGAAAACCCACCAAATTGGGATAATCGAGTGTATTCAACACCCATTGAACGGTTAAAAATCGCCGCTGTCTCAGTTCATCCATTTGCCATTCATTGCATTGAATTTCAAAAGATGAGGATTGCGGAGTAGCCGCAAGGGTGACGGCCTCCAATGGAGCTGCAGGCAATTCAACCGTTCCCAATTGATGGATGGCTGCTATTCCACCCACAAAAACGTTTGCTTCCACTTGCAAGGGAAATGCGTTGGTCAATCGGACTTTGATACGACCCTGTTGAACCGACTCATCCGAAAAATCCAAGGGAATTTTGCTTTCAAACACCACTTCTTGAAAGGCCATTTGCAAAGGAATATCAGTGACCATTCTTACCGACACGATATGATCAGTATCAATGAAATCATTGTACGCATTGACATTTCCAAAAGGATTGAACGTCGCCTTGGCTTTCATTTTCATTCGATTGGGCAGAGTCTCCACACACTCAATGACATTGGAATTGGCCTCCCCGATGTCGAATAACCAATGCGTCGGAGAAATTCCAAAAGACGTTTCCGTGGCGCGCGACAATGTCTGATTCACCCCCAGTATCGGATGCACCAAATCTGTCTGCTCCCCATTGACACCAAAGTATCGGCAGGAATCCAATTGAAAGAAGGCATCCATCCCAATGAAATTGGCCACATCCAATTGAACGAAACCTCCGCCGAATTGAGCTTGTCCTGATTTCAAACCCGTTAACAATGCGATTTCTCTATCGAAAGTCCTAGTTTGCATTCCAAAATATCCTTTGGCATAAGATACAACTGGATCCACCAATTCCATCTCCACCTTTACCTGATCACCTGCATTCACCTGTGCATCTTGGTTCGAATTTGGATCCGTTTGTATCACGATATGACTTTTCAGCTCGTTGACACTAAAGCCATTGGGACCAGACAAATCAATTTGACATCCCGCCAGATCCAATTCGCCTTCCAATACAAATGGAGTCGATGCACTGCCTGGATAAGCCACGGCATTTACTTGTAACGGAACACCATTGATGAAGGCAGTGGGCAGCTCGTATGTGCATTGGATCTGACCATTGATAGAATTGGACAATTTGTACTTCAATTTTCCACTTTTCAAATACAGTTTCCGTAAAGCAGCTGAACCCGTATTGAGAAAACTCTCATTTTGAAACTGATTGATGATATTGACTCCTGGAGGAACATCCAGCGTAAATGGCATAAAATAAGATTTCGTAATCGTGGTGTCTTCAATTTGAACAATATCATCCCACCCAAAATCACTGATGGTGGTGTCTAACACCAAATGATACCAACCCCACTCATCTACTGCTAAGTTTTCATTTCCGAGGATGTCTTCGAGTGTAATTCTTCCATTCCCGATAGGGGCTGTCCATGACGTATTCCAATCTGTAGGCGACTTTCTGCAACTCTCTCCCAAGATGATGGCCACAGCAATCGAAAAATAAGAAAGATATTTAAGCGTCCTTTTTCTCATTGAGTGTCTTGGTAAACCAAAAGGGCTTGTAACTTTTTAGCATCATGTAAATCTGAATCATCAGAAAAAAAACAACCGATACATGAAAGGTTTGAGGCAGAAAGAAAAAGAGCAATAATGTCAAAGAAGAAATCACTAATTGCACCAAACAAATTCTTCTCATCCACGTGCCACAGCGCCTTGGCGTGCATGAAAGCAGATAAAACCAAAATGGATGCGCCCAAAGAATATTCCAGTTTTGATGGGTGGTGTCATGGTCGGTAAAGAACCATAAAAAGACGATCAAGCTACCCAGGATACCAAAGAAAATAGCGAAAGTGCTTTCTAACCATGTCCGCAATTTCCCTTTTTTCGCTACCCAAAATCCGGAAGCGATGGTCAGTACCAACAAAAGACCAAAAAAGGCATTGGGGGGCAAAGTATGCATCAATTCTCTTCCCCAATAAAAGAGTTCGTTGCCCACCTTTCCGAAAAAAGAATCGCTAGAGGTATCCTCAAATTCCATTTCCAATATCGAATCATCTATCGGAATCACCTCCTGTGCTGGCCCGCAAAGCGGCATTCCACCATATTGTGTTTTGGACAATAAAAACAACAACGAATCAGGCAGAAAAGCCAAATCCTCCGTGCGCATGACTTGATCGCAAGGAGCTCCCAGCGCCATATCAATCCCCCAATCTCCCCATGGAAATGGCTGGAGATAATGATCAATGGCTTTTCTAAATGTCGTCGTTACCTTGAGATCCGGCACAACAATGGGCTGACTTGCGGCCTTCTTGATGATTTCCCATACACGGATGGAACAGTTGTCATAGAAAAAATGATATCGAAAAGTAGCATTTTTTGGCTCCGCATTCTCAATCAAAAGCGCTGCCAGCCTCTCCAAATCTTCGTTGCTCATGAGCAGCACTTGCTCTTGAATACCACGACCCTCAAAAAGATACATCTGTTGAAACTCGTGAAATGGATTGACGGATAAAAAATAATCCAACCGACCCTGGGCAAACTCCACATAAAATTCTTCAGTGAAACGAAACGTACCATAATTGAACACCAAATCCATGGACTTTCCTTGCAGCGTATCCTGCAATCGAATAGCGGTATGGCCGAAACCGGTGTACAACGCCTGACCCGGAGAACAAGTCAAAATAGAAATGCGCGGAATGGTATAACCTTCCAACACTCCCAAGAGGATCAACAAGAACGAAAAAATTACCCTTCTAAAGTTTGCCATACTCCATTAAAAACATGCTTCACTGAACCTTTCAAATATACACTTTTAAATTGAAATGGACCCGCTTTTTCCGCAATCACGGAAAGCCATCCCCCAGGAGCCTTGAGATCCACTTGATTCCAACCTTCAGCAAGGTCACGCATGAGGTACAAACCGGCAGCAGTCGCTCCTGTTCCGCAAGACAAGGTCTCATTTTCCACCCCGCGCTCATAGGTACGCATGTTCCATTGTCCTTCGATCTTTTCCAAAAAATTGACATTGGTGCCCTCAGGAGCAAATCGCTCATCATACCGAAACTTTTTTCCTTCTCTGAGAAGATCCAGATTTTTCAAATCATTTACCTCTATCATCCAATGAGGACTTCCCGTATGACAATAAAACCCCTCAGGAAGTGAACGCTCATCATGGGGTGGCTGAACAGATATGGATGGTGCATCCTTGTCGTATTGCCCTATATGCAACCCATCCCATGCTTCAAACTCTAACTTTTCCTTTGCTTTAATTTCATTATAAAAATAAGCCACTGAACAACGTGCTCCGTTGCCGCAAAAACTTTGCGACCCGTCTGGGTTATAAAAATCCAAGCGATAATCCCCGATTTCAGAGGAACCCATGATCATCAATCCATCGCTTCCCACTCCAAAACTGCGCGCACAGATATCTTGAATTTCTTTCACTGACAATGGTCGAGTCAAATCAGATGCTTTGATGATGACAAAATCATTGCCCGTGCCTTGATATTTCTGAAATGGAAACTTCATACAACAAAAGTAAGAGTTTCACTGAAATCCGCTCCCATTTAATTGGGTTCATCCCTATTTTCGCAATATGAATCCAACCGCTATCCGGTCCAAGACTTTGAGTGCAGAAAAACTCATGAAGGGCTTTGAACTCATGAGCCAAGCACGCAGCCTTTCTGATATCTATGAAGCCAATGCCAAAGTTACCGCTAAATATGTTCACGCCACTTCTCGCGGCCATGAGGCCTGTCAATTAGCCTTGGGACTGCAACTCAAAGCCATCGATTATTTGAGTGCCTATTACCGTGATGACAGTATTTTGTTGGGCATTGGGATGACGCCCTATGAGTTGATGTTACAGCTCATGGCGAAAAAAAACGATCCCTTTAGCGGAGGAAGAACTTACTATTCTCATCCCTCCTTGAATCGAGACGACATGCCCAAGATTCCTCATCAGTCGTCTGCCACTGGAATGCAGGCCATCCCAACCACTGGAGTGGCCATGGGACTTTGGTACAAAGAAAAAAACGGACTTCATTCAACCGAAAACCCCAGTGAGAACGGAGTGGTTGTTTGTTCACTGGGAGATGCCTCTATCACGGAAGGGGAAGTTTCGGAAGCCATGCACATGGCCTCTTTGAAACAACTGCCCATTCTTTATTTCGTGCAAGACAATGAATGGGATATCAGCGCTCACAGCTCCGAAATTCGCTTTGGTGATGCTACTACATTGGCCAAAGCATTTCCCGGCATTCGCGTGAAAAGCATTGATGGGACGGATTTCATACAAGCCTTTGATACCATTGCCGAAATACTTTTGGATATCCGCACCCACCGCAGACCTTGGCTATTGCATTGTAAAGTTCCTTTGTTGGGTCACCACACCAGCGGAGTAAGAAGAGAATGGTATCGACACGATTTGGAGGAAGCGCAAAAACGCGATCCATTACCGAAGTTTAGAAAGCAATTGCAAGCCCTTGGATTTTCAGAATCCACATTGAACAAGATAGCAGATGAAGCCTCAGAGCAAGTAAATGCGCAGTACCAACAGGCGTTGCAAGCAGAAGACCCTCAACCCGATGATTTAACCACACACATTTTTGCCCCGACACCCATCACAGAAGAAAAGGGTGAAAGAGCACCCGCTGGCAAGGAAGCCACGGTAATGGTGGACAGCGCTTTATTTGCGATGCAGGAAATTTTATCCCAGCATCCGGAAGCATTGCTCTACGGACAAGATGTAGGCAAACGTTTGGGAGGCGTTTTCAGGGAAGCCGCTACACTAGCGGAAAAATTTGGAGATGATCGCGTGTTCAATACACCCATTCAAGAAGCCTTTATCATCGGCAGTACCGTTGGGATGAGTGTCGCTGGTTTGAAACCCATTGTAGAGGTGCAATTTGCGGACTACATCTGGCCAGGATTGAATCAATTGTTTACTGAAGTTTCAAGAAGCTATTATTTATCCAATGGAAAATGGCCCATCGGTTGTGTCATTCGCGTTCCCATTGGTGCCTACGGAAGTGGTGGCCCATATCACAGCAGCAGCGTAGAGAGTGTGTTATTGCAAATCAGAGGAATCAAGGTGGTCTATCCTTCCACAGGAGCAGATTTGAAAGGACTGCTGAAGGCAGCCTTTTACGACCCCAATCCGGTGGTTGTATTGGAACACAAAGGATTGTACTGGAGCAAAGTGAAAGGCACAGAGGATGCACGCACCATTGAACCGAGTGAGGATTATGTTATCCCCATCGGAAAGGCCAGAATGGTTCAAGAGGCTGCATCGAGTAATTCCATCACCCTCATTACTTATGGAATGGGCGTTTATTGGGCAAAAAGTGCTTGTAAAGGCATGGAAGATCAAGTAGAAATCATTGACTTGAGGTCACTCAATCCGCTTGATTATCATACCGTTCAACAAAGTGTTCAAAAAACTGGAAAATGTCTGTTGTTAACGGAAGAGCCCGCCAACAATGGGTTCTTGCAAGCGTTAGGTGGATGGATTTCGGAACATTGCTTTGAATGTTTGGATGCTCCCGTTCAAATAATGGGAAGCATTTGCACCCCTGCAATTCCTCTGAATAGCACCTTGGAACTATCACTTTTGCCATCAGTGGAGGAGATAAAAAATAAGATTGAAAACTTATTAAGCTATTGATGAAGGCGCTGCTTCAAGGGATAAAAAAATACGGATTCTGGATACTGCTCTTGGCTGGAATTGCGATCTATGTTTACACCCAATGGCCTCATCAAATTGCCATCAACGAAATTGTCGTATATGACAAAACACATCAGGAAACAATGCCCTTGAAATTGGAGGGGGATTCCTCCACCATCGTGCATTTTTATGCGCATTGGTGTGGTCCCTGCATGAAGGAGCTTCCTGAACTCATCGCTCAAAAAAAAATGCTGAATAAAAATGGATGTCGCTTGATACTCATCACCGATGATCCGCTGGCCATCCAATTGCAATTTGAGCAGCGATTCAAAGTTCCTATCCATGGAACCCCCTCTTTGAAATCATTGAACGTGTTTAGCATTCCAATGACTTACTTTTACGATCGCCAAGGCAGTATCATCTCACGAGAAGAAGGAATGTGTGCTTGGGACAGCGCATTTATAGAACAACAATTGAAAAAAATGAACCATGAGTGAATCAAAAGTAACGATCATCATCGATGGCACTTCGACAGAAGTAACGATGAATAAGGAAGGAAAAACGTTATTGGAAACCGCCATTGATTTAGGATTAGATCCACCCTATTCTTGCCAAGGCGGTATCTGTACATCATGCAGAGCCAAGGTGATTTCAGGACAGGCGCATATGGTGGTTAACCACGCCTTAACCCCCAAAGAGGTAGCCCAAGGCTATGTTCTTGCCTGTCAATCTCATCCCATTTCTGATGAATTGACATTGAGTTGGGATGAATAAAATTTCGTGTATATTTGAATCATGAAGAAAGGGATGATTCTATTTTCGGTAGCTGTGATCATTGTATTGATAGCGTGCCAACACGAAAAACCGGTTCCGCCACTGAGTAATATTCCTATTAAATCTTACAACTGCTCTTCGGACACCATATACTTTCAGAATGACATTCTCCCCATCCTTGTTTCCAACTGTGCCATGTCTGGTTGTCATGATAAAGACTCCCATCAAGATGGTGTGATTTTGACTGACTATGTGGCTATCATGGAATCAGACATTGTGGATAGATGGGATGCCTATGACAGCGAATTACAAGAGGTTTTGACGGAGTCAGGCGATGATCAAATGCCTCCATTACCTGCAAGTCCATTATCGACGAGTACTATTGAAGCCATCCGAAATTGGATCGATCAAGGAGCCATCAATAATCAATGCATGGAATGTGACACCACTCAATTCTCCTTTAGCCAAGGAATTTTGCCTTTATTGCAGCGCAATTGTTTGGGATGTCATGGAGCGGGCTCTAGTGATGGAGATTTTTCCAACTACCAAAATATTGTTGACAATATTGGCACTATGTGGACACGGGTGAGCAACAATGAAATGCCCCCTCAACCGGTGGGTGTTGGACTTCCGGATTGTGAAAAAACCATCATCCAAAAATGGATGGATGCAGGAACACCTAATAACTGATGATATGAGAAGACTATTGAGCCTGATTGTTTTTACTGCGCTTATTTTGGTGGCTTCATGCTACTATGATTCGGAAGAAGTACTCTATGGCCTGACCGCTTGTAATAACACCACCCTTACCTACAACGCAAGAATTTCACCTTTGATTACCGCAAAATGTCTATCCTGCCATGATGCCGCTAGCGGGAATTCCGTGATATTAGAAAATTACACACAGGTAAAAGACCAATTTACCAATGGCCAAGCACTTTGTGCGGTGCAGAGGGATCCTGGTTGTCTCGCCATGCCGCAGTCCACACCTTTATCAAGCTGTGATTTGGAAGCTTGTCAAAAATGGGTAGAAGCCGGTTGTCCGGAATAGGGAATAAAAACAAAAAAGCCCTCTCCGTTGAAAGGGCTTTTTTAATCCTTAACCAAAACCTATGTTCTCAGGACGAGAACTAATCTAGTACTCTGATAAACACAATTTCTTTACCAATGTTGCATGAGATTTGCAAAAAAAAGTGAAATAATTTCACTTTTGTCGCGATGCTGCCACAAAATAATATTCACCTCCGGTGCTGAAAGCCAGTGACAGCGCGGCTTCTGTTAATGCTTGTTGCCGATGAACATAGCTGTGTAAATCATACACTTCATACCCCCAATCGGACAACAAGGTCCACATTTTTTCTGGAGTCGTGCCATAATATTCACTGGCTCCTTTGCCAAATTCAAAAATAATCAATGGATGATCACGCGCTATCAATTGCGCTCCGCCCGCCAATACTCCCCACTCCCCTCCTTCAACATCAATCTTAATCAAATCAATCTTCGCTTCATTGATCTGCGCATCCAAGGTGGACATTGCCACCTCCAATTCTTCAATATTGGGTGTGTCCGTGGTGTATTCTCTTCGTAAAATTCCGCTGTAGGCGGGACTGTCTTTTACAAATTGAAATTTCGTTTTACCCGATTGATCACTCAAAGCCGCCTCTACCACCTGCACACGACTTCCAAATTGATCTCTTAAATGTTGCGCCAGGTGGGGCAATGGCTCAAAGGCCCAGTGCTTCCCTTTAGGAGAAAATTTAAGAATCCATTCCAATACCTCGCCTTTGTGACAGCCCACATCTATCACGTTGGAATGGGGTTTTAGATGCGCTTGCATCACTTTCCAAGTGAGACGATCGTAACGCAGATTGCGCGTGACATCCAAATGAAGTGTCCACAATATTTTGCGCGCCCAATCTTTTACCATCATCTCCGCAAAAATAAGTCAGTTCAAAAAAGGATGGCCTATAATTTCCTGATTTCCTCCTACATTTATCGCATGGAAAAAGATCTGACCCTCGCACAAGCCATCGAACATGTGAAAACCTTTCATCATGCCTTCTTACTTCCCGTGCGCCAAGAACCCGTTGCGCACATTCCGGAAAAAGAAATGCTCCTTCGTTTCAACTTGATGAAAGAGGAAAATGAAGAATATTTGGAAGCCGCCAAAAATGGAGATATTGTGGAAATTGCCGATGCCCTCGGTGACATGTTGTATATCCTTTGCGGTACCATCAATGCGCATGGTTTACAACAGGTGATGGCTCCTGTCTTTGAAGAAATTCAACGTTCCAACATGAGCAAACTCGACGCAGAGGGTAAACCCATTTTCAGAGAAGATGGGAAGGTGATGAAAAGTGAGTTGTATTTTAAACCCAATATTGCCAAGGCAATGGGGTTAGAAGGTTAAGCTTTACGTTTTCCTCTGGCGTCCCCATGCGGTGGATTGAAATACCCATATTTCAAATGAGGATAAGCCGCTTTGATTTCGTCCATCACGTGCTTGATGCCCAATCCATGCGGTAACTCGGCGATATTGAGTTTTCCTAAATACCAATCCGGATCAATATTGAAATTGCGCCATTGGATCATGCTGATATCCGTGTAGGCAATGAAGGCTTTCAACGCGGCCAATTCATCGGGATGATCGGTCATGCCGGGAAATGTAAAATAGTTGATACTCGCCCACCCGCCATGATCGCGAACAATTTTCGCAGATTCACGAATGTCTTCAAATTGATAATTATTGGGCAAGTAATACGCCTCGTATACTTCCTTACGAACAGAGTTGAGACTCACGCGAATACTGTCCAATCCCACTTTCATCAACTCTTCCACGGCCTTCGGCTTGCTACCATTGGTGTTGAGGTTGATGATTCCCCTTTTGGTTCGTTTTCTGATTTCTACGATCACATCACGGATCAATTGCCACACCAACAATGGTTCTCCTTCACATCCTTGACCAAAACTCACAATGGCGCGATCAGCAGATTCTAAATGAGGAACTGTGAATTCCAATATTTCATCCACTGTTGGAATAAAATCCAAACGATCCTGAGGGGAAGTCAATTCATGCTCCTTGGGTTGAAAAGAAATACACCCTAAGCAATTGCTGTTGCATGCAGGCGAAATCGGAATCGGACATTCCCAGCGTCCCATGAAAAAATTACGGGCGGCAGGACAGCAATACCGAATGGAGCAATTTTGTCCCAAATGCTGAATCAATCGATTGTTGGGGTGTTGCTTGATTCGTTCCTCGGTAATCTCCCAGATTTTTTCGCGATCGAAATTCACCAAATCTTGTCTTTCATCTGGATCGATGCGCACGGCTGTGGTATAAAACTTATCGTCTAACCAACCCACTGTTGTATAAGCATACAACGGCAAAGTTGGGGCGTTCTCCTCGTCCGTGCCAAAGGCAGCAGAGAATAACTGTGTGTAAGCAGGGGCATTCAAAGCTGCGACGGCTTGTACATCCTCACGCACCACCATCTCTCCCAATTCATCCAATCCATAAGGACGTCTACCGGGCAATGTCAATAGGTCACTCCCAAAAGGCATTTCAATAAAATCCTCTGGAGTCAATGGCAACACGTCAAATCCGGAACGACCTACTGCTTCGAGTGTGGTATCTTCAAAAATGTTTCCGTCTTGATCGGCATAAACCATGAACGGAACTCTCCAAGGGTGAGGTGAATTTGACATGGTACAAAGTTAAGGAGGGATGCCCTAAAAATGCCTATTTTCGTGGGGTCATGAAAGTTACTTTTTTGGGAACCGGAACCTCACAAGGTGTGCCTGTGATCGCTTGCCATTGCGCGGTATGCCAATCCGTTGACTTAAAAGACAAAAGACTACGAACTTCCATCATGATCACCAGTGATTCAACACAAGTGGTGATTGACTCCGGTCCAGATTTCAGACAGCAAATGCTGACCCATCATGTGCAGACA
>Ga0169931_10002215_pt1 | contig 31791 bp, 20 predicted proteins | sample Kivu_15m_20L_FD_129675 | JGI IMG/M metagenome (GOLD analysis project Ga0169931, IMG submission 129675) | Freshwater microbial communities from Lake Kivu, Western Province, Rwanda to study Microbial Dark Matter (Phase II) - Kivu_15m_20L... | ecosystem: Environmental > Aquatic > Freshwater > Lake...
ACCCCTGGGCAGGAGGCTACTATCCGGCAGGGCTTTCTTTTGATGAAAGCAATCTTCTGATGGCTGAGCAACCCGCTTTGTTCAAAGAAAAAGTCCAACAAACCTTGCGCAGACATGCCGCTGCCATCAACCAACTTACCGCCTTGGGCATGTATTTCTTTGACTATGGCAATGCATTTCTGCTCGAAGCCGCGCGCGCAGGAGCCGATGTCAACGGCACCAAACCCGGCACTTTCCGCTATCCCTCTTATGTGCAGGACATCCTGGGACCCATGTGCTTCGATTATGGGTTTGGGCCCTTCCGCTGGGTGTGTTGCAGTGGCCGGCCCGAAGACCTGGCCGCCACAGACCGTATAGCCGCCCAAGTATTGGAGGAAATGAAAACCCAATCTCCGCCCGAAATCAGCCAACAGATGGCCGACAATATCCAATGGATCAAAGAGGCCGGAAAAAACAAAATGGTGGTGGGCTCACAGGCCCGCATCCTCTATGCTGATGCCGAAGGGCGCATACGCATGGCCGCTGCCTTCAACGCTGCCATCGCCCGAGGCGACATCGGCCCTGTGGTCCTCGGCCGCGACCACCACGATGTCTCGGGCACCGACTCGCCCTATCGCGAAACGTCCAATATCTATGACGGCTCCCAATTCACGGCCGATATGGCGGTGCACAATTTTGTGGGCGATGCCTTCAGAGGCGCCACATGGGTAAGCCTGCACAATGGCGGTGGCGTGGGCTGGGGCGAAGTCATCAACGGAGGTTTTGGCATGCTGCTCGATGGCTCGGCCAAGGCCGACCGCAGACTGCGCATGATGCTGCACTGGGACGTCAACAATGGCATCGCCCGCAGAAGCTGGGCGCGCAACCCCGAAGCCCGCTTTGCCATCAAACGCGCCATGCAAGCCGAACCGCTGCTGCAAGTGACCCTGCCGCATTTGGCAGATGGCAAGCTATTGGACGGGTTGGTGTAGTAACTTTCCTGCATGGGTTAGTTGAAAAAGCGGTCGTTGGCCTTCAGGGGTGTCTACTGCCCTATCGATTTTCCTTTTGAATAACGAACTCCGGTGCTTCTCCATCGAACGGTTTTCTCCCTACCATTGCACCCAAATTAATTCCTCTTCAATGGAAATCTTTCTCCAACCCGAATCATGGATAGCCCTCTTGACCCTTACCTTTTTGGAAATTGTCTTGGGGGTGGATAATATCATTTTCATCTCCATTGTCTCGGGTAAGCTGCCCGCTGAGCAGCAGGCGCGCGCCCGCAATACCGGGCTTCTTTTCGCCTTGCTTTTTCGTGTCGGCTTGTTGCTGGGCATTTCTTTTATTATCAAATTCACTGAGCCTTTGTTTACCATAATGGAGCGCGGCTTCAGCGGTCGCGACCTCATATTGGTGGCGGGTGGCGTTTTTCTCCTTTTCAAAAGCACCATGGAAATCCACCACAAAATGCAAGGCGAGGCAGAAGAAGTCAGCGCCAAAAGCGCCAAAAGCATGCGCGGGGTCATCCTCCAAATCATCCTGCTGGACATCATCTTCTCTTTCGACAGCATCCTGACGGCCGTGGGCTTGGTGAAAGAAGTCGTGTTGATGATCATCGCGGTCATCATATCGCTGCTGGTGATGATGGCTTTTGCGGGGCGCATCAGCCGTTTTGTCAATGCCAATCCCACCATCCAAATTCTGGCCTTGTCATTCCTCATTCTCATCGGCTTTATGCTGATGGTGGAGGGTTTCCACGTAGAGGTGCCCAAGGGCTACGTCTATTTTGCCGTGTTCTTCTCGCTTTCGGTGGAGATGATCAATCTGCGCATGCGCAAAAAGGCGGGCACCAAACCGGTGCAGCTGCACAAGAGAATCAAGGAGAAATAATCCGCTCGCGGCTCAACGCTTGAGCCAGTGCTCGGGGTTTTGGGGCGTGCCTTGGGTGCCGCTGATTTTCCACACCTCAAAATGCACCACAGGCTTGCCCGCCTCGGTGAGGACGGTGCCAATTTTTTGGCCCACCGTCACTTCATTGCCTTGTTTCACGCTGACGTCTTTGAGGTTGGAATAAACCGTTTTGTAAGCCCCGTGCGTGATGATGAGCACATAGCCCGCCCCTTGGATACTGAACAGGCTGGTCACTTTACCCCCGAATGAGGCTTTCACCGCTTGGTTGGCTTCGGTGCTGATGTCCACGCCCTTGTTGTCAATGGTAATGCCCGGTAAAGTGGGATGGGCCTGCTGACCGAATTTGGATACAATTACTCCGTGTGACACGGGCCATGGCAGTGAGCCTTTGTTTTTTTCAAAGCTGGTTGAGAGCGCTTTAACTTCCGGGGTCGCCTCAACTTTGCCTTTGTTTTTAGCGCGCTCGGCTTTGATTTCGTCATCGATAATTTTTTGGATGGCCGCATTCAGGCGTTGGCGCTCCTTTTCTTGGTCTTGCTGCTGCTTGCGAAGTTCGCCCTCGCGCTGTTTGAGTTTGTCCACGGCTATCTCGCGGTCCACTTTGTCCGCGGCCAGCTTTTCCTTTTCTTTTTCTTTTTCATCCGCCAGGCGTGTTTTCTCCTTGTTCACCGCCTCCAGCTCGACCACCTTGGTATTGAGTTTGGTCTGTGTGGCTGTGATTTGCTCTGCTTGTTTCTTGCGCACCTCGGCATATTGTTGCATGATTTTCATGCGTTTGTACGCTTGGTTGAAATCCTCTGACGAGAATATGTACATCAGCCGGGCATAGGCGTTGCGGTTTTTGTAAGCGCGGTAAATCATGATGCCGTACTCACGCTTGAGGTCGGTGATTTTCTGATGGAGCAGCGCGATTTCCGACTGTTTGTTGGCCATCTCGCGGGCGTTGTTTTCAATTTCTCGGTTGATGTTTTCCAAAAGCTCCTGGCGCAGGGCTATTTGGCGGCTTACAATCTGAAGTTGGTTGGTGTTGGCCGAAAGGTCTTTTTTGGATTCTTCCAGCAGTTTTTTGGTAAGCTCTATTTGCTTGTTGATGCGGTCACGGTCCTTTTGCAGTTGGTCTTTCGATTGGCCCCAAGCCAAGGTCGGCACCAGCAGCAGGGCCAACAAAAACTTACGGCAATTGGCGCCTCTCATAGTCTTTGGGTATTTCGAAAGGAAAATCATAGGTCCGGTCCAGCTTCATGCGCGTAATTCGAAACGAAAATGCGTTTTTAGCTTTTGTGGTGACCACCTTCAAATTGGTCTCAACGGGATAAACTTGATTGTCTATGCTCTCTGTGCCGTGGTGCGAAATTTCAAGTGTGCGCGCCTCAAGAATATCATTGAAAACCGTTTTTTCAAGGCGATCCGTGAGTCCGTTGAGCCAAAACCGCTTGATGATGATGTCGTCTTCATCGCTTGTTTTTCGCGCCAAGCGCTCGTATTGCTTGGTTTCTTGGTTGTAGACCAGTGAGTCCTCTGAAGTGAGTTTGCGATCGTCCGTGCCTACTATTTTGCGCACTTTGCGCTTGTATCGCGTCACCAGCACGTGTTGGTTGCCTTCTACTTTGCTTCTGAATCGTTCGTCTTTGTGGTCAAAATCCAAGGGGTTGCCGACCAGGAGGTCTTGGAGCATGCCGAAGTCGGCCTCCATTTTTAGCATGTCATTGAGGACTTTGTAATCACCTGCATACCAGAACTTGTTTTCGGGAATTTTGGACACCACTTTCACCGAATCGGGGCTGATGAGCACGCGCAGCACCTCGATGCCCAAAGCGGGATTGATCGAAACCCAAATGAGGCTGTCTTTTCGCATCCGCACATTGGTGTTAAAGGTCTGATTGCCTTCGGGCGTGGTCACTTCCGCATCCAGCTTCATCCCGAGCCACTGAAAGTCGAAGCGATTTTCTGCCATGCGTTTTAGCAGAAAGGCAGCGGTGCGCTCACGGACGTGTTCGTGCTCGGCTGAGGCAGATTTGCGGCCCTTGCATCCAACGGCCGCGGCAAACAGGCACACAAACGATATCACAAGGCGCGTTTTCAATCAATCAGTTTTTGTTTGCTGATTTTCTCATTGAGTTGCGGGCTGCCACCGCCCGCTGCTTGCGCCATTTTCCAATGCTCAAGCGCTGATTGTGAGTCGCCCGTTTTGAACAGTGCATCGCCATAATGCTCCAGCACCTCACCACTGGTAACACCCCCGTGTTTGATCGCCTTTTCAAACCACGTTTTGGCCTCGTTGTATTCGCCTTTGACGTAGTAGATGTAGCCCAATGTGTCTTCGAAAGAGGTCTGACCGGGGGCTAGTTTGTTACTCTTTTGCGACATGCTCAGCGCTTCTTCCAAGTTGGTTTTGCGAAGGGCCAAATAGTATGCGTAGTTGTTCAGCACCGTGGGATTCTCAGGATTAAGGCTCAGTGATTTCTTGAATGCCTTATCGCTTTTATCAAACTTGTTTGTTTTGTGGTAACACTCGCCCAAAAGGCTTTGCATTTCGGCCTCCAGCATCTTGTTGTCGGCCAGGACGGTGAGCCCCGTTTCCAATGGTTCGATGGCTTCAGAATAGCGTTTTTTCACAGTGAGGGCAAAGCCGTGGAAATAGTAGAAATCAGGCAGGAATGGAAATAGCTCTGCAGCTTTAGAGGCGTCCTCTATCATCAGGTCGTGTTTGCCGGCTTGGGCCTCGAGGCTCAGAACTTCTTGCCACAATGCGCTGCGAGATGGGTCCAAACTCACTGCTTTTCTATACTTATCCAATGCTTGGGCGGTTTTGCCCGCTCGATTTAGGAAATCACCATGAATGGAATAGGACTTGGCGTCATCGGGGTGTGTAACCTCCATAGCCTCTAACAGCGCAAAGGCCTGGGGGAGAAGCTTTTGGTCGAACTCTGTCATTCCGAACAGGTTAAGCAGTAAATTGACTTTCATGTCCACCTCCAAGTCGCTTGACCTGATGGCCTTTTCCAGCGCCACAAACGCTTCTTTTTCCTTTCCTTGGAAAAGTAAAAATTCGCCTTTGCAATACTGCACAAACCCGTTTTCGGGGTCTGATTTTTCCATTAGTTCAAACAACGCGAAAGCTTTGTCATGTTGCTGCGTATCACGGTAGTGCCCGGCCAAGATGCCGGAATAATAGACCTCTCCGGGAAATGCATCAATCAGCCTTTGCAGCTCTGCTTCGGCCTTTTCGGTTCGGCCCGCATTCATGTGGGTGCGGTATTTTTCCATTATCAGCTCTTCGTTGATGCCCGCCACTGTCTCCATGCGGTCAAGGGTTTTGAGCGCAGCGGTGTAGTTTTTTTGATACAGCTGGGTACCTGCCAATTTGAAATAGATGCCTACCTCATCCGGGTGGGCCGTTAGCATGTCGCTGTATAGTTTTTCTGCTTTTTCAAATTGATTGGTATCAAACAGAATGTCGGCCATCAAACCCGCGTACCATTTGTTGCTTTTGTCTTTTTCATATGCGCGCTTGGCAAACTCCAGTGCGCTGTTGTTGTCGTTATCAACCAATGCCAATCGAGCCAGTTCATAATTCACAGCCGCGTTGGTGGGATCCATGCTGTGACACTTCATGAATTCCGCTTGCGCTTTGTCCATGTTGCCTATGGACTTTTGTGTCAGGCCGTCAAAAAAATGCTTGTCAAACTGTGGATTGTTTTGTTGGGCTGCTTGTGAGGTTTTCGTTTTACCGGATTTTTTACCCGCATGGCAAGCAACGCCCATCAAGGCTATAATCAACAAAATTGATATGTGGGCCCGTGCGGTCATGCTTCGTGTGTGCTGAAGTCGCCCAAGCTGAGGCTTGGTTGAGGCCCTGAATATCGGGCGTGGCTTCCAATGAGGCTATTCTTCACTATTGCGTTAGAAATTTGGGCCGATGCGCCAACAAGGCTATCGGTTACCACGGCCGACTCCACTATCGTGCCGGCACCGAGAGTAACGTGCGGACCTACCACAGCATTGCGAAGCACCGCCCCCTCGCCAATAAGGCACGGGGGAATCACCACAGAGTTGATGCTTTGAAATTTATTTGCAGGCAGGCGGCCTTCTAAAGTCAAATGTTGGAGCAAGCGGCCGTTGGTCTCTACTGTTGCCGCATAATTACCACAGTCCATCCAGTCGCTCACCTCACCGGGCAACATTACTCTGCCCTGCTCCACCAGCCGCGCAAATGCATCAGGGAGCTGGTATTCACCTCCTTTGCGTTGGTCGTTGTCCAGGAGCCATTGGATTTCAGTTCGGAGTTCTTCCCCGTTTTTGAAGTAGTAAATACCTATCATGGCCAGATTGCTCACGGGTTCTTTGGGCTTTTCTACAAAATCGGTTATGTGGCCTGCAGGGTTGAGCTTCACCACACCGAATTGCTCGGGATTATCGATGTGCTTAACATACAGCACCCCGTCTGCCGAGGGGTCAAGCGAAAAAGAGGCACGAAAAAGAGTGTCGGCAAAAGCAATAATCACCGGACCTTGGAGGCCTTCGCGTGCCCGGTCCACAGCGTGCGCAGTACCCAGCGGTTCGTCTTGATAACAAATGTGGCCTCGGGCGCCCAGAGCCTCGGCTGTCTTGAGTAGCCGGTCTTCGGCCTCTTCACCAAAACGCCCCACCACAAAGTAGATGTTCTCCACCTTTCCGTTGCACATGGCCGCCAAATCCTCCACCAAATGGTGAACAATCGGCTTCCCGGCAACAGACAGGAGGGGCTTGGGAACCACCAACGTATGGGGTCGGAGGCGTTTGCCCATACCGGCCATGGGAATGATGATATTCATTTAGTCTTCATTTTTTTCCGGTGCTGCCAAACCCACCGGTTCCGCGTTCCGTATTTTCAAGTTTTTCTTGGGGAGCCCACCTGGTTCTGACATAGGGCGCCAATACCATTTGGGCTATTCTTTCGCCATCGGCAACCACAAAAGTTTCTTTGGATAGGTTGATAAGAATGACGCCCACCTCTCCTCTATAGTCTGCGTCAATGGTGCCAGGTGCATTGAGTACGGTGACACCATGCTTGGCGGCCAGTCCGCTGCGGGGTCTGATTTGTACCTCGTGACCGTGTGGAATGGCCAGGTACAGGCCGGTGGGGATAATCGCCCTTTGCCCGGGTTTCAATTCAACAGCAGCGTCCAGGTGGGCCCTAATGTCCATTCCAGCCGAGTGCTCGGTGGCATAAGCGGGCAATGAATGGCGCGATTTGTTGACGATTTGAATTTGCATTCGTGCTGAGATCCGTGGCTTGATAAAGTCGGAAAATTAGGCTTCCTTGGTCAATTATATGCCATCGCGGAGACAAGTTCTCACGCGCGTCTGTTCATTCACCGACCGGTAAATGCGGGTTTGCGTTTTTCCAAAAAGGCCCCGGTTCCTTCTTTGAAATCTTCTGATCCGAAACATTTGCCAAACTCATCTATTTCAGCCTGAAATCCATTAATGCCGTCTTCGCAGCCCGCCAAGATGGCCCTGTAAGCCGCTGAGATGGCGCGAGGTGAGTTGTTGGTGATTTTGCCTGCAATCTCCATGCATTTGGTCATTAAGCTGTCCGGTGTTGTCACATGGTTTACTAAACCGCAAGCCAGCGCCTCTGCGGCTGTGATCATGCCCGCTGTGGCAATCAATTCCATGGCCTTTCCTTTTCCGGCCAATTGTGTCAGTCGTTGGGTCCCGCCATAACCCGGGATTACACCCAAGCTCACTTCCGGCAAGCCCATCCGCGCATTGTCCGATGCCACGCGGATATGAGCAGACATGGCCAATTCTAACCCCCCACCGAGCGCGAATCCGTTGATGGCCGCAATGACGGGCTTGGGCATGCGTTCTGTTTTGTCAAAAAGTGTGATTTGACCCTTTTCGCTCAGGACGCGCCCTTGGGTGGGGGTGAAATGCGCAAACTCTTTGATGTCAGCTCCCGCAACAAAGGCCTTTGGCCCGGATCCCGTGATGATGAGCGCACGCACGGTATCGTCAGCCGCGGCCCTGTCCAGCGCTTGGCTCAGCTGGGCAATGGTATCGGTGTTTAGTGCGTTGAGTTGATCGGGGCGATTAATGGTGATGATGCGCGTGTTTCCCTGATTTTCTATGAGTAAATTGCTGAATGTCATGTTTCGGCCGTATGTTTTAGTCTTGCTTTAAATAGGGTGTTTTAAAGCAGGTTGATGCGCTCTGCCAATGCGCCTTTGTAAGCACCTCCCACCGGCACCGACTCGTGATATCCTTTCAAGGTGATATTGTAGTTGTCTATTTCCATTATTCGATCCATGTTGATGATATAGGATCTATGTGCTCTCAAGAAGTTGCGGTCGGGCAGTTTCGTAACAATGTCTTTCATGGTGGCATGAACGATGAATTTCTCTTTCTCGTTACCTTTTTCGGTGACGATGGTCACGTAGTCTTTGAGCGCTTGAACCAGCACGATGTCATCCTTTCGCACGCGCAGCAAACGGCCTTTGTGCTTCACAAACAAGTAGTCAGCGGTGTCTTTAAACTTGGCCAGTTTTCTCAAAAACTCGTTTTCATCCTTCACCAGCCGCTCTTGTTTGTGTTTGTGTACCGCCATTTCGATGGTGGTGTGAAGGTCTATTTCCTTGAAGGGCTTAATGATATAACCATGTGGTTCGACTACTTTGGCTTTAGAAAGGGTGGATTCATCCGCATAGGCCGTGAGGAAGACCACAGGCACTTCCATTTCATTTTTTATTGTGTCAGCTGCCTCTATTCCGGTCATGTTGCCTTTGAGCATAATGTCCATCAGGATGATGTCCGGTTGGGTTTCTGAGGCTTTTTCAATGGCTTTTTCTCCTGTATCTGCGGTGCCCACCACTGTATAGCCCAGTTTTTCCAGGCTTCTCTCGATGTCTTTTCTGACGATGCTTTCGTCCTCAACGACCATAATTCTGATTGGCATGATGTCTTATTTTGTTGTTATTGAGTGATTTGTTCAAATGTAATACAAAAAGAAGTGCCTTTATCTGACTTCACCTCAACCTCGGCATCCAATTGCTCTGCAAGAGTATAAACCAATTGGACACCCAGGCTATTGTAATTTCGGTAATCAAAATTTTCGGGTAGCCCGCATCCGTTGTCGCGCACTGTGAGCGCCACTTTTTCTCCGGTTTGTTTGACGGCTATCGATAAAGCCGGAGAGGTGGTGTCTTTGAAAGCGTGCTTGAGTGCGTTGGATATCAGTTCGTTTGCAATCAACCCGCAGGGGATGGCTTGGTCCAACGATAGTGACACGTGATCGAAGTCTGTCTCTAGACGCACTAATTTTCCTCCTATGGTGTATGAGTGGATTAGGTTTTTGGCAATCACATTGATGTATTCCGGAAACTCTATGGAGCTGAAATCTGCGGTTTGGTAGAGGGTTTCATGAATATAGGACATTGATTTAATGCGGTTTTGGCTTTCGCGCAATACATCCAAAGTCTTTTCGTCTGTCACATAGCCCGTCTGCAAGCTCAATATGCTGCTAATCACTTGCAGGTTGTTCTTGACACGATGGTGCACTTCTTTCAGCAGCACCTCCTTTTCTTTCAGTGCATCCCTGATTTTTCTGTCTATCACTTTTCTGTCGGTGATATCATAGGCAATACAGGAGATTTCTTGCAGCTCGTCCTCAATGTACACGGGGTTGAGAAACACTTGATACCAGCGGTTTTCGCCTAAAATGTCCAAAAGTGGCAACTCAAAACTTTGCGCCAATCCGTCAAATGCTTTGCCGAACGCTGTCAGTTGGTTTTGGTAAAGATCGGGGTTTATTGTGTTTTGAATTCTTCCTAAGTAGTTATCTCCCGGCACCATTTCTTGCCCAAACCCGGTTTTCAGCACGTGCAAAAAGTTCTTATTCGAACCGGTCAATCTGTAATCGCGGTCCAGGGTCCACATATGGAGGTTTTCAGTGCTTTCAAAAACTGAGTTAAGCTTTGCCGTTTGCTCTGTTTCTTTGGTCATATTGCGCAATATGGCCCTGATGCCCACCGGTTGGGTTCCTTCATACCTCACCCCGGTGTTACCGGCTACACGGATGCGTTCGCCTTTGGTGGTGATGAGGGTAGTCTTGACGGTTTCTTCGTTGAAAAGCCCGATGGGATTGGCTCCTTCGGCCAGCCTTCGGTCTTCTACCATTTTGTTCAGCCTTGTCTCAGACAGGGCTTCCATACTATAGCCCATCGTCTCGGTGAAAGCTTTATTGGCATACTGCACATAGCCGTCATAGTCCACGCTGAGGATGAAGTCCGAGGCGTTGTTGAATATGTCGCGCAGCCTTTCCTCGCTTTCTTCAATGCGTTGTCGCGCTTCTTTGAGGTCTGTGATGTCCCTGGAAACTCCCATCGAGCCAATCACCTCGCCCTGCTGATTCTTGATCAGGGATGCTGATAGCAACGCTGTAAAGCATGTGCCGTCCTTTCTTCTGTTGGTGATTTCGCCTCTGAAAGCACCGGTTTTTTGCAAACTGAGCAACACCCGTTTGAATTCTTTCGGTTCTGCGAAGAGTTTATCAGCAAAGGCGCCTATGGCCTCTTTTTCTTCAAAGCCGAACGATTTGAGGGCTGCGGGGTTGAACTCTGTTATCTGCTTTTCAGTGTCCACCGCGATAATCATATCAATGGAACTATCAATGATATTCCGCGAAAATCGCTGCGCAGCCATCAGCTTTTGTTGCGTTTCTTGGTGATTTCGGATTTCTTCTTTCAATTCCTCATTCACCTCTTCGGCCATTTCAGCCCGCAGTTTTTCTTCAATCAGTTGGCGCTCCAGAGCAAGGTTGTTCAGTGTAACCTGTATGGCGGGTTCATGCTCGTAGATACTGAGGGTCATATTCATGCTGACGGGAACTTTTTCTCCCGACTTATGGAGCATCTGAATCTCTTTGGCCTCCACTCCTTTTCCCGCCCGGATGCATTTGAAGTCTTCCTCCATTCCGTTTCTTGCTTCGCTCGAAGCGAGATTGATGAATAATTCTTCAAACACCTCGTCCTCTTCATCATATCCGAGCGTTTTTAATCCGCTGGCATTGACGTACTTAATTTTGTTCTCAACAATAATCCAAACCCCGTTTGGAGAGTTTTCAACCAAGCTTTTGAACTGCTCACGACTGCGCTCCAACTCGGTTTCTGCTCGTTTTCGACCGGTAATGTCATAAAGAAGGTAGGCCTCGGTCTTTTGATTGTTCAGGGTGATTTCTGTGCCGGAACCTTCAAGGTGTATAATGCTTCCCTTGACATTGATGGCCCGAATTTCGGCTCGAGAAGTTTTCGAGGTCAACAACGTGTTTCTGAGCCTTCGCATATCCGGGTGCAGAATGAAATCGTCCAGATTTTTTCCTATTAAGTCTTTGTTTGATTCAAATCCCAACAATAAGACAATCTGTTCGTTACAATCGACCACTATCCCATTTTGAACAAACACAATGCCCTCAATGGCCACTTTGGACAAGGTCCTGAAACGCGTCTCGCTTTCTTTGATTGTTTGCTCGAACAGCACTCTCTCTGAAATGTCCGAAACCACTACAAGGGTGTGGCGTTTTCCCACAGCGAAAAAAGGATAAAATCCCAGTTTGGCATGAAACAAAGACCCGTCCTTTCTTCTGATTTTAAGTTTTATTTGCTGATTCTGTCCTTGTCGGGCTTTTTCAATTTTCATAGCCAACAACTCCAATGATTCGGGATTGTCTTTGGCCAAATAATTTATGAGTTGTGTGTCTGAAAAGGATAAAAGTTCTTCTTTGGTAAACTCCACCATGTCTGAAATTCGGATATTGGTGTCCACCAACCTGCCGTTCTCAAAAAAAAGAATCCCGTCTTCTGAAAACTTGAATAGCCAGGAATACTTCTCAGCCAAGAGTCGCTCGTTCGTAATCTGAGCGATCGCCCCGTTGATGTTGGTCTCTCCATTTTCTTCCTCTGACAAAAAAGAATTCTCCAAGCAAATAACCATTTGCCCTTCTTTGCCTTTGAGCAAGATTTCGTGATTGTTCAGCTCTCTCAGGGGGAGAATTTTGTTCAAAAAATCAGCTCGGTGCTTGGGTTCAAAATAAAGATCTACGGCATTCGTGCCTATCAACTCCTTGGGTGATGCATACCCCAGCGTGGTGGCAAAAGCCATGTTGCAGTCGTGAATTTTCCCATCAATTGAGATGGAATAAAGCCCCGCGCGGTTGTTCAGAAAGAACTGCTTGTAGCGCGAGTCTGCTAAATCACTCTGTTTTGTTGATGTGTTACTCGCCATTTGACTTCAATTTTCTTCTATTCGTTGACCGTCAATCTTGGTAATTATCCCTTGTGCATAGTGAGTGGTGTACAATATTGTTCCTTCTTCTTGATAGTGTCTCCAGTCTCCGTGTCGCTCGCCTCCTTTGAATTTTCCTTCTTCTTTCACTTTTCCGTTTGGATGAAAAAACTTGTGCTTGCCGATGGGTATTCCGTTGTTGAATTCACCGGTAAAAATGATTTCCTTTTTATCCAAAGTCCAATTCCATACGCCATGTTTTTCGCCATCAACATATTCTCCTTCTTCCCTGTGATCTCCAACTTCCATGAACCATGGGCCATTTTTTAACCCGTCTACAAATTCTCCCTTGGCAAGTTCTTCATCCTCTTCGCTCCATTCAGTCATCAATCCATCTTCTTTGCCTTTTCGGAATTGTTCGTCTCTCCATTGTTTGCCTGACGCATAATACCATTTCCACGAACCTTCGGGTAGGTCGTTTTTATATCTGCCTGTCTGTTCTGTTTTTCCTTCTTTGTAGAAATAGGTCCAATCTCCTTCGCGTTTACCGTCTACGTAGGTGCCTTTTGCACGAACTTCACCGGTGGGAAAATAAATCGTCCAAGCTCCTTGCCGCTTGCCGGCTGCATCAATCACGCCCTCACCCACTTTCACATTGTTTTCATAAATGGCTGACGAAATGATGTTTCCCTCTGTGTCATATTCACGGAATACACCTTGTTTGCTGCCTTCCTTGTATGATCCTACCATTTTAAGTTCTCCGGAATCATAGAATTCCTTGTGAACTTCCGGCACAAATGAAGTCTCATCCTCCATTACTAATTGGTCATCCAAATAGCGCTCAAAGCGCAAAAACTCTCCTTTTCGATCATAAAGTTTGAACAAACCATTCTTTTTGCCTTCATTCCAGGTTCCTTCTTCCCTCATACGGCCATTGTCATGCAAATCTTGCCACATTCCGGTCCTGCGTCCTTGGTTATCCAATCTGTTTATTCTTTCTATGCTGCGCAAAAAGCCTTGTTTGTAAGACAAAATGGTCAAAATGCGTCCATCTTTATCAAACTCGTATCCCCTACCCTCTTCTTTTCCTTCTTCAAAATTCACTTCCTTAAACAGTTCTCCGGTTTCATAGTAATAGCGGCCGCTTCCTGTTTTCTTGTTGTTGTCATAACTATACTCCTCCAGTAGATTACCCTTTTTTCCGAATAGCTTCTCAAAACCCTGTTTGTTTCCATCCTTGAACGAAACAGACTTTTCCAAAAAACCTTCGAGAGTGTAAAAAACCCACACACTATCTGTTCCCGCAGCATTTCTGTTTCCCGCGCTTTTAAGGGTCCCATCCTCGTAGTAATTCTTCCAATAGCCTTCCGGACTTCCATTTTTCATAACACCTTCGCTACTGACCCGCCCCGAAGAAAAATAGAAATAAGTGTACCCGTTTTGCTTTCCATCCGTGGGCTGAGCTGCCAGCTCATTTGAAAAAAGTATCAAGAGCGTTAAGAGCCATTTTTCACATGACACTATAACAAACTTCTTTTTTTTAAAGATTGAAAACAGACTTGAATAACAGTTGTCAATACTGTTGAAAGAAAGCAGGGAGATAATTTTCAATTTCTGTTTTTCCACTTTTGGGATAGACTTTTCAATGGATTTTGAACAATTTTTAGCCTTAAGAATGAATTGATTGAGCATTGTTTTCACAGCTTGTTGATATGCCTCTCCGGGGATATGTTAACGAAGTGAATTAGACACATACGGTGAAAAAACCTCTACACAACCAGAAGAAAAATTGTAGCCAACAAATTTGTAACCCCGGTAAAAATACCTAAGGCTTGCACAAGTAGGCCAAAGCAAGTTTGATTTTGAGATTTTATTAACTCTTTGATAGGGTGCTGTCAACATCTGGTGTTCATTTCTCTTCGAATTTTTATCCCACCATTGTCCCGGTAACGTCCTACTATCTTTGCCCAAAAAGGACAATACATGAAGTTGAGCATTGGGAGTGACCACGCAGGATTTGCTTTGAAATCCACCCTTGTAGCTTATTTGAAAGAAAAAGGATATGACATCGTGGATAGAGGAACTCACGCTGACAGCAGTGTAGACTATCCACCTTTTGCGCATAGGGTTGCTGAAGATATTACGAGAGGTGAAAGTGAGTTGGGTGTATTGATTTGCGGCTCCGCAAATGGGGTGTGCATGACCGCCAACAAGCATGCAGGAATCAGAGCAGCACTTTGCTGGATGCCCGAAATAGCTGATTTGGCCCGAAAGCATAACAATGCCAACATTCTTTGTTTGCCCGCAAGGTATCTCTCTGTTGAAGTTGCCTTGGCTTGTATGGAGGTGTTTTTGTCAACATCCTTCGAAGGGGGAAGACATGAAAACAGGGTGAATCAAATCGATTGCATATGAAAAAGCCATTCTTGGTTCTTTATGTTTTTCTTCTCTTTCCTGCGCTGCTTCTTGCGCAACTGCGGGATGAGTCCGGATACAAGTATGCCAAACAGATTTCACCTGAACACCTTAAGGAGCTGCTCTACATTTTGGCAGCGGATGATATGGAAGGTAGAGAAACAGCAATGCCCGGCCAAAAGAAAGCAGCTGATTTCATCGCAAAGTATTATGCCCAAGCCGGCATACCCGGACACAAGTCAACAGCAAAAGGAAATGAAGTTTACTTTCAAACGGTTCCTCTTGTGAAGGAGTCGATGAAAGATTGCAGAATAGTTGTTGGTTCAAAGACCTTCTCTTTTATCAAGGATTTTTACCGTTTTCCGGGTTATATGCCGGAAAAAGTTTCTTTGAGTCAATTGGCTTTTGTTGGTTATGGACAAGACAATGAGTCATATAGCGATTATAAAGGCATGGATGTTACCGGTAAAACGGTTATGGTTGTTATGAATGACCCGATTTTCAATGAGGGTAAAAAAGCTGCGGCCAATCAGAGGGTGAGTCAGGAGTATAAGCAGAAAAGAAGTATTGCACAGTCTAAAGGTGCTGCCGCGGTTGTTTTCATCAACACGTCATATGATTATTATATATCTCGTATCAAGCTGTTTTTGGAACAAGAAAGAATAACCCTGGACAAGAAGACCGAAGTGGAAAATTCGGATGTTATTCCAACTGTTTTTGTGTCGCCCGGTGTGGCTAACAAATTGTTGAAGCGCGGAAAAAAGAAACCATTTGAGAAATACCTTAAGAAAAGTAAGAAAACCGGTCAACCGCAATCGTTTTACTTTGGAATTCAGGATGGGGAGATTCTGCTGAATAAAAGTCTCACAAGCACTTCATCAGAAAACATATTGGCCTACATCGAAGGTTCCGATCCCGTTTTGAAGAATGAATTGGTTGTAGTGACCGGACACTATGATCACATTGGTGTGGCGAATGGAGAAATCAATAACGGAGCAGATGATGACGCATCAGGAACGGTTTGTACCATGACATTAGCCGCCATGATGCAAAAAGCCAAAAGCGAGGGTTTCGGACCAAAAAGAAGTGTTCTGATAATCAATTTTACCGGTGAAGAAAAAGGCTTATTGGGAAGTGAATGGTACACAGATTTTCCGGTATTTCCGCTTGAAAACACCAATTGCAATTTGAACATTGACATGGTTGGACGTCACGATGCAGAACACGAAGGCTTACCTGAATACATCTACATCATAGGCTCAGATTTCCTGAGCACCGAACTCCATGACATGAGTTTAAAGGTGCGTGAATCTTATTCAGACCTGGCGTATGATTATCGATACAATTCACCGTCAGAACCCAACCGATTCTATTATCGATCGGATCATTACAATTTTGCTAAAAACGGGATACCATCCATTTTTTACTTCAGCGGAGTCCACGAAGATTATCATAAGCCAACAGACACCGCGGAGAAAATCAACTACGAAAAGCTTGCTAAAGTGGCCCGGCTGGTTTTCATGACTGCATGGCACGCAGCAAATGCAGATAAAAAGTTTGCAGTGGATGTGGAGGAACCCAAATAAACAGGATTACTCAGCGATCAACGACAGTATTTGATTGGTCAACCTTCGGGTATAGAATTGATGGTATTTACCTGTACCCGGCCCGTAGAAGCCCGTGTGTGTGTGGCGTATTTGACCCGTTTTGTCTACCAAAATGACGGTGGGAAAAGCGGTAATATCACTCAGTTGCGAAAACACGCCCGCAGCTATTTCTTTTGATGCCGGCCCACCGAGATAAGGAACGAGATTCTGATAATTCTTGGAGAAATGCTGGTTGATTCGTGTTATTTGTCGGTCCTCTTCGGTGCCGGTTTCAAAACAAACAGGAACGACCTTAAAGTTTTCAGATGACTTGAGAGACGGCTCTTCGGTTAGAAATTGAAGCGCGTCCGTGCAGTTAGGACACCAAGTGCCCCCAATCATTACCGCAGTTACTTTGCCCGAGAAATCAGGAAGCCCAAATTGCTTCTCTCTTTTCTGCAAGTCTTTGACGCGGAAACTCAAAGCAGCATTAGAAGTAGACCATGTGATCAAAGAGTCGGGATCTCTCAGGGCAAATCGATCAGACTTGTGGGCCTTCCACGCCTCTGAATAGTGGTTCCCGGAGAGGAAGACACCGTTTTTAATCGAATCGCCATCCAAAACACCACTGAAATAGAACAGGTGTGCACCATCGAAGCACGACACATAGAATTTGTCATTCGTTTTTTCTCCTTCAAGGAATCTGTAATCACCTGTTTCTGTGAGAAACGTGCCCGTTACTAGCGATGGACCCATTTGAAATATACCTTGTGCAAAAGAACCTTCAAAATCGCACAAATAATTGAGTGTGTCGGGCGATAAATCGTCAGCGGTCCGGAATGTTGTCTTGGCGCCTGTAAAATTGATTGCATAATCCACTTTATGGTTGTTGGTCCAAACTCCCTTCAATTCATTCGCGCTTCGGGCCAATTCTATCCAAGAGTCATAATTGGGCATTTCGAAGCGCAAGGTTTCTTGTCCGGTGGCGCGGATTCTCACCACAATTCTTTCCGATGCATTACGAAAAAACAGAGAATCCTCTGCAATCGTGAGTCTGGCAGGAATGGTGTTTTGCCCGGTTTCAAAAGCGATATTCCAATCACCACAGAGCGCACATGTCCGCTTGTTTTCGAAATGGCCGCATCCACCTATAAGGAGAACAATCAGGATGCTGAGAAGAGTTCTGAAAGAAACGCGCAAACTCAGATATCGAATTTAATGCCCTGTGCCAAGGGCAGGTTGGTGCCGTAGTTGATCGTGTTAGTTTGCCTTCTCATATAGGCTTTCCACGAATCGCTACCGCTTTCTCTTCCCCCACCTGTTTCTTTTTCACCGCCAAATGCGCCACCAATCTCCGCTCCGCTGGTGCCGATATTCACGTTGGCAATTCCGCAGTCGCTGCCATTTGCGCTCAGAAACAACTCAGATTCACGTATATTATTGGTCATAATGGCCGATGACAGGCCCTGTTTTACGTTGTTCTGCATCGCTACAGCCTCTTCAATGTGGCTGTATTTCATCACATAGAGAATGGGTGCGAAGGTTTCGTGTTGTACGATGGCCGCGTCATTGCTAATCTCTGCAATACAAGGCTTTACATAGCAGCCACTTTCAAATCCCTCATTACTCAATACACCGCCTTCAATGATAAATCTTCCGCCCTGATTGGCAATTTGGTTGAGCGCGTCCAGATAAAGACTAACGGCTGTTTTGTCAATTAGCGGCCCCATGTGGTTTTTTTCATCCAAAGGAGATCCGATTCTAATTTGCTTGTAAGCCCTTTGAAGGCTTTCTATGACTTGGTTATAAACGGACTCGTGAATAATTAGTCTTCTGGTGCTGGTACATCTTTGACCCGCGGTTCCGACCGCGCCAAATACAGTGGCAGGAACAACCATTTTAAGATCTGCTGAAGGTGTAATAATAATAGCATTATTTCCCCCAAGTTCCAGAAGCGAACGCCCCAGCCTTTTGGCTACCGATTCAGCCACCAACTTACCCATTCGTGTCGATCCTGTGGCCGAAAGAAGAGGGATTCGCTCATCGCTTGACATCCACCGCCCGAGTTCGTAATCTCCGGTAACGATACAGCTGATGCCCTCGGCAAGATTATTCTCTCGCAAAACTTGTGAAAAAATATTTTGACAGGCTACCGCGCACAATGGAGTTTTTTCAGAAGCCTTCCAGACGCAGACGTTTCCACAAACCCAGCCGATGACAGCGTTCCACGCCCAAACAGCAACAGGAAAATTGAAGGCTGATATTATCCCAACGATTCCAAGAGGGTGCCATTGTTCATACATGCGGTGCATCGGACGTTCACTGTGCATGGTGAGGCCATACAATTGCCGGCTCAGGCCTTCACCAAACCCACAGATATCTATCATTTCTTGGACTTCACCCAACCCCTCTTGCAATGATTTACCCATCTCCAATGAAACGAGATAACCCAGCTCCTGCTTGTGTAACCTGAGTTTATCACCAAACTGACGAACAATGTCTCCGCGTTTTGGGGCGGGAATATTTCGCCACACCGTTTGTGCTTTGAGGGCGGTTATCATGACTTCCTCATATTGGGACTTTGTTGTTTTTGTCACATAACCAATTAACTCGCCATCTACCGGAGAATGAGATTGAAATCCGGAATCGGAGCCATAGGATTTTTGGCCGGTGGATGTGCCATTGTTGTTTTCGCGAAGACCAAGACGTGAAAGCGCCTGATGCGTTGATTGCTCAATAGTGTTCATATTGTTTTACTTTTTGATAGGGGTTCGGTTGTTTCACGTGGAACTAGCGCCCGAGAGATACCATCAACACCGAGACATCAGAAGGGCTTACTCCGGAGATGCGTGATGCTTGGCCTATGCTGGAGGGGCGTGACAAAGATAGTTTTTGCCTTGCCTCAATTGATAGCCCTGACAACTTGGCGAAATCAAAAGAGATGGGGATTTTCAAATCTTCCAATCGAAGCATTTTCTCGGCCATTTCTTTTTCCTTTTCTATATATCCAGCATACTTTACTTCGGTCTCATAGATGGTGAAAAGCTCTGCGCCTTGTGGGATTTTTGAAAGAAAGATTTCCAGTGGTTCATAGACACCCCTGAGGTCATCAGAAGACACCTGTGGTCTGGACAGAAGCCGAGCCAGTTTGGTTTTTTGTCCTATTGGCGCAGTTTCTTTTGAAAGCAAGAAGTCATTAATTTCTTCCGGGTTCACACTGTGTGACTGACCGAAATGACGAATTGCCGTTTGGTCTTTTTGTTTTTGCTCAAACGCGCTGAGGCGTTCTTCTGAAGCGAGGCCCAATTTTTCGGCAATGGGTGTCAGCCGGTGGTCGGCATTATCCTGGCGGAGTAAGATTCGAAACTCTGCCCGCGATGTGAACATTCTATAGGGTTCTTTCGTTCCTTTGGAGATAAGGTCGTCAATCAGAACCCCTATATATGCCGTGCTGCGGTCAAGAATCAAGGCGGGCTCGTTGTCCAAAGACAATGCTGCGTTGATTCCCGCCATCAATCCCTGACACGCGGCCTCCTCGTATCCGGTAGTGCCGTTGATTTGCCCGGCAAAATAGAGCCCGGACAACAACTTGGTTTCCAAAGAATGGTATAGCTGCGTAGGGGGGAAATAGTCATATTCAATGGCGTAACCCGGTCGAAACACCTTGGCGTTTTCGAATCCGGGCATTAGCCTCAAGGCCCGCGTTTGAATCTCCTCCGGCAGACTGGAAGAAAAACCATTGATGTAAGTCTCAACAGTATGTAACCCCTCGGGCTCGACAAAAATCTGATGTCTGTCCTTGTCTGCAAAGCGGTCAATTTTGTCTTCTATGGACGGGCAATATCTGGGACCCACACCCTGTATTCTTCCCGAAAACATGGGAGACTTGTCAAAACCTTCTCTGAGCACATCGTGAACAGCGCTATTTGTGTATGTGATGAAACAGGAGCGCTGCGGCAGACGAGGTTTATTTGGCAAGAAACTAAATTGACCGGGACTATAATCCCCTTTTTGCTCCTCCATTTTGGAGTAGTCTAAAGTCCGCCCATCAACGCGCGGTGGGGTGCCGGTCTTCATGCGGCCGCTATCAAAGCCCTGTCTTACGAGGCACTCGGTGATTCCGGTTGCCGAAGGGTCTCCGGCACGGCCTCCCCCATAATTTTTCTCTCCGATATGTATAACGCCATTGAGAAATGTACCACTGGTGAGGATCACTTTCCCTGCGCGAACAGACGCGCCTTGTGCGGTTAACACCCCCTTGACGGCTCCGTTTTCTACAATAAGGTCGTTTACTGAGTCCTGACGAAAGGAAAGGTTGGGCAATGACTCTAATATCTTTCTCCATTCGAGTGCAAAAAGGAATCTGTCATTCTGTGTTCTCGGGCTCCACATAGCGGGTCCTTTCGACAGATTAAGCATTCGAAACTGTATAGAGGACAGGTCAGATACAACCCCGCTGTATCCTCCCAAGGCGTCAATTTCGCGGATTATTTGGCCTTTAGCTACACCACCCATAGCAGGGTTGCATGACATTTGGCCAATAGTGTTCATGTTCATTGTAATCATGAGCGTTTTTTTGCCCATGTTGGCAGCCGCAGCGGCAGCCTCATTACCCGCGTGCCCCGCTCCGACCACGATTACATCATAATCTTCTGTGCCCATCAGATTGGTTTCACGTGAAACAAGCCTTTTAATAATTCGACATAAAGGCTTTCTGCCGCGCGCATTGAATAGATTTCTTTGTCTGTTTTGTCTTTCATACCCGCCAAATGCAGCGCTCCGTGAAAAATCACGCGGCTCGTTTCGTTGAAAATTGAGTCTTTATAAGTGCGGGCGTTTTCTTTTGTTCGATCTGCGGAAACATAAATTTCAGCAACCAAGCCGTTGTCTTCCGACAAATCAAAAGTGATAACATCGGTGAGGTAATCATGGTTCAGATGTCGCTTATTAATTTCCAGAAGATACTGATCTGAACATATAACGATGGACACGGATTCCACAACTAAATGGTGGTCAGAAAAAATGCGCCTCAATACAGCTTTAATTTCAGACGTGCGCGTTAATCTGAAAGCGGTGTCCGTGTAAAAGAAACGAATGGACATGGTTGAACGAAAGGCTCACTTATTCAACACATCGAAGGAGAGAGAAACAATGCGCCCGTCATCCAGAAACCGGCAGTCATCCGCCAAATGTTTCATTAGGAAAACACCACGGCCATTTGGTTTCTCAATGTTTTCGGGAGAAGTGGGATCCGGCAGGTTGCTAAAATCAAACCCGGGACCCTCATCTTCGATGGAGAACATGAGTTTGTCTCCCTCAGTATAAAAATGAACCTTCACCTGTTTGTCAGGATTGAGTTTGTTGCCATGAACGATGGCATTATTGACCGCTTCCGTCATGGAAATCAATATGTTGCCATAGAAATCCTCTTTTACCATAAAGTATGAGCACACACTGTCAACCAATTGCTCAACTAGGGCAATGTTTTCAGTCTTTGAGGGAAATGAAAGTTCTTTTTCGTTTGCGTTCATGATATCAAACCGAGGCTCCTGAATCAGCGGTCTAAATTATTAAAATATTCGTTGACCCTATCTCGGTAATAAGGCCTCAATTCAGGAGGTAAAGAACGGTAGAACTCGCTTTCTTTTTCTTTCCTTTTCTTGTATTCCTCATAGTCGGGAGGAATGGTTTTAGGCATGTCTTGTGCTTCGTTTGATTTGCGTTTCTCGTCTTGGTCTCGCTCGCGCTCGGCATTTTCGGCCTTCAGGAGTCGAGTCATGATATCTTGCTGTCTGCGAAGGGTTTCTTCGACCACGTTTTTGTTGACCAAATCTTTCTCTAGGGTCTCCATGTCTTTCGCAATTTCTTTCAAGGCGTTTCCGGCCCCGCTTCCGTCTTTATTCAGCTCTTGAGCCATTTTTTCAATTTCTTTTCTAATGGCGGCTTGCTTAGCAGCAGTTTCGGCAAGTTCTTTACTGATAGGGTTTTGGCCTGACTTGTTTTGGCCCTTGTTGTTTCCTTTGCCAAGCTGCTCCTTCATTTTCTCCATCTGCTTTGTGAGAGATTCTTGCTGCTTTTTCATGTCGCTCACAGAGGGTTTAGAGCCCATCCCCCCGGGTTTTTGGCAGTTTCCTGTTCCGGGCTTGTTGCATGAGGACTCTTTTTGCATTTGTTGCAGTGCCTCATCCAATAAGAGCGCAAGATTATTAAAGGAGGTCATCGTATATTGTTGATGCTCTGTCACTTTTGGGGTAATGCGTTCTCCGATGTTTTCAAGTGCTTTGGCAATATTGTCATTGATAAGTCCGATTTCGTGAAGGACAACCGGTTCGATGGCGATGACTCGCTTAGCAAGCGCCAAAAGGGAGTCTTCAACCATTTTGGTGTCATCCATAAGTTTGCGCTGCTTTTTACCGGAGGTCACATATTTTGGGTCTTTGGTGTCTAGTTTTTTAAACTCGGACATAAGGCCCTCTTGGTCAAACGAAAGGGTGATGATGTTTTCCAACAAAGCCCTCAGCGCATCCATGTCTTCTTGTTGTTGTTCGGCCCCGGATTGGGCCATTGAGGCGGCCATTTGATCTCCCATCTCTTTCATTTTCTTAGCCGCATCTTTCTGAGGCTTGGACGCTTTAGATGGTTGTTTTTGACCCAGTTTGTCAGAGCTTTCCTTCATGTCCTTTTGGATGTCCTGCTGCTTCTCATCTGTTTTGGGCATTTGATTGGGAAACTCCAATTCATTGTTGAGTTTTTCTAATTGCTTCAGGTCATCTTTAACTTGTTCGAACTTCTCATTGAGCTCATCTTGTTCCTTTTTAAGTTCTTCAGGGGACTCTTTTCCGGTTTCGGTTTTCTCGGCCAATTTTTGTTGTTCTTCGGCCAGCTTTTCGAGATCTTTCATCACGTCTTCCATCTTGGTCTCCCACTCAAGCTGTTTGAATTGCTCCATGGCGCGATCTAACTCTTGTTCCAGTTGGTCATTGGTCATTTCCATTTTGTCCAATTCTTTTTGGAGCTCTTCTTTGTTGAGTTCCTCCAACATTTTTTGAATGTCTTCAAGGAGCTTTTTCATTTCTTCGCTCATTAGCTGATCGAAAAGCTCTTGGAGGCGCTCCTGTTTTTCGAGAATACGCTCGTCTTGTTGATTGAACTGGTTTTTCAATTCATTTTTTTGCTCGTTGTCTTTCTTGAGCTGTTCCATGTTGTTTTCCAGTTTTTGCTGACGCATCAACAGGTCTTCCATCTTCTTCTTGTCTTGCCAGCTCATTTCTTTCTTTTCCAGCAAGTTCTTTTTGAACAGATCCAGATCTTTTTGAATGGATTTGGCCTCTTTCAGGCTCTTGTCCAAGTCGTCTTTTATTTTCTCATTGTCTTCTTTTTCTTTATCTCTCAATTCATCAGCTGAGGGAATTTTGAAAGTCCCCGGATTGGACCGAGATGCTTTTGGCCCGTTGACACCGTCATTGTCCCAAACCTCAAAGAAGTACTCAAGAACATCACCGGGTTGAAGTGAACCGGAAGAGAGGCTGAAATGATGATAAAATTGGTCGGCCACAGCCGTTTTGTTTATAGCAACCTCGGTTTTTTCGGAGGTACTTTTATCTCCTGAGGTAATTGTGGTATGAAACACCAGCCGCGAGAACCCATAATCATCTTTGACGTCCCCTGTGAAAAACAAATCGCTAAACAATGAGGAGTCCGACTTTTGATTGACAGAAATCAAGGGGTGAAAATCGGGCTTGACGCGCAAGCTGTAGCCCACACTGTCACGCACGCCCGCGCCTTTGTTGGCCGTGATGACAGTATAAGCCAAAGACTGTTTGGCCACATGCATAAAAGACCATTCGTTGCCTTTGGAAACAGCGCTTGGTCGGGCCGAATCACCCAGATGTAAAAACAGATCATTGGTGTTGCGGGCGTTGAATTTCCAATGGATTTTTGACCCTTCGGGCACTTCAAAATCACCGGTGTTTTTAATAGTTTGGTCTTGAAGGCCGGTGTAAGACGGATAATCGATGAATGCTTCAAATGACACCAACTTGGGCACGGGAATCACCTCCAGTTCAAAGTTCTCACTATAAAAGCCCGCACCATAAAACCGAAAACCGGTTTGTTCTCTCACGTTTTTCAGGGTGTAAGAGAATTCGTTTTTACTCTCTTTCCTCATCAGAAACTGCGAGGCTCCCAGCTGGAGATAGAGTTGATCAGGAATTTCATTTCCTGAAGTTTTTACTCTCAATTCGAAATCGCGATTTTCGATGACGCTCAATTCATCATTAAGCAATTGTGTGTTGTAAGGAGCGGGCAACACTATTTCTTGATTAAAATTGACCAGGCGGCCGGTGGCTTCTCTGAGAACGCCCGGGGCGGCAAACAGCAAAATACACAATGCCCCTATAGGAGGTAGCGCATATTTCAGGTATTTTTTATTGGCGGCAAAATCAACTGCGGCTTGAAAAGGCACAGGGCGTAATTCAATAGTGCGTTGTTCTATTCCGGCTAAAATCAACTCGCGTTCGCGCGGCAGATGGTCTGCCATTCGCTTGAGCTGAAGCGTATTCAGCAGCTTGTCTTTGACGTCCGAAAAATGAGTGCCGATGACCGTTGCCGCCTCCTCATGAGAAATAATTTTTCCCAAGCGAAAGAGTTTAAGGCCCGGAAAGAGGATGAACCGAATCAATGTGTAAGACGAAACGCACAAGAACAAGAAAGTCAAAATGGTGCGACCTGTTTGAGAAAAACGACCGAAATATTCCAAGAGCACAACCACCAAAAAGAAGGCGACAATGATGGCGGCACCATAAATCAAACCCCGAAGAATTTGGTTTTTGTAGTACTTCCTGATGAACAAGTCGAGCTTTTCTATCAGGGCGTTATAGCCGATTGTATTCATAGTCGTGGTCGTGTTTGCGTTGCTTCCCGGAGGCCGAGGCCGAGCAGTAAAAACGCCAAATCAAAGATATATTAAGAGCGGGCAGAAAAAAGGCCGACTCGAGGTCGGCCTTCTTACAATGTAGAATATTTAACAAAAACCCTACTCCTTGGCAAACCTTACGCTGTAAGAGCCCGATGAAGTGTGAGCTCGAACCAAATAATAGCCACCCGAAAGAGTAGAGACAATGACGTCCATAACGGAGGCGTAGTTTGGATTGAGCGACATTACAATGCGCCCCGAAGCATCAACAATTTGCACAGCACCGTCAAATACAGCCCCTTGAGGAAGTCCGATATTGAGCAATTCTTTGGCGGGCACAGGGTAAGCGCTCAGGCGCGGGCTGTCCTTAATCTCATCGATTCCCACAGTAACAGTGACCGCGTTAGAGGTAACTTCACATCCATAGTCGGTCGAAATAGTAACGGAATAATTACCCGGTTGTGGGTTAAGTAAAACGGCCTCAGTCTGACCACTCAACGGCAGACCGTTGAATGACCATTCGTAAGGCTCAAAGCCCTGGGAGGCAGCAAGCAGGTTGAACTGTGCATTGTATTCCAAAGTAATAGTTGGGCACAGCGTATACTCTTGAGAATTGGCCACACAGCCAAACTCATTGGTAACGGTGCAGACATAGGTGCCCGGAGAGTCCAAAGCAATGGACGGAAACGGGCCTACCAGAACCACTTCGCCATTGATAGACCAAACGAAATCCACCAGAGACGGGTCGGTGTAAGCCAATTGGTTGTTCTGGGTGTCTACCGTGAATTGGCCATTGGGATAAGGGAAAACACTGACCACTTGTTCATCATAAAATTCATTGGCCACTTGACTGATAATGGTTACATTGCCATTGCCGCCACCGCCACTGATAGATTGAGTTCCTGTTTGAACAGCAAACCCCATGTTAGCAACAATATCATCCGGGCTAATAAGGTCTTCATCCCAAACCTCTACACTATAGGGCGGATTGTTAAGCACCAAAGAAAGGCCACCCCAGCCCGCTGAAGTCACACCATCTATGGTGCCCGACTGATACACGGTGTTGCCGTTTCCATCCTTCAATAGAAAATACAAATCGGGACTGGAGCTCCAAGTGAAAGGCTCTTCGACATCCCCCGCCCAATTGCTACTTATTGACGTGACGTTGAAATTGGTGAGTACGTTTTCAAAAATAGTCGTGGTCAGAGAAACCGTGTAGTCACCTGGATTGGTATAGGTCTGCGATGGCGGGTTGGGGATGTCCGACAGGGTGCCGTTGCCAAAATTCCAAGCATAAGTTGTGATGTTTGGGCTGCCATCTATCAGGGCGTTGAAAGTGACCGTAAGCTGGTCGCATGAGCCCGCGTTGTCGTAAGAAAAACTTGCATTGCCTCCCGATCCGGGTTGCACAGTCAACGGCATGGTGAAAGCTTGGGTGACGTTTTGGGTTTGGCCCAGGGCGGTGGCTACCACAGCCACGGTGACCAGCACCTCATAATAGCCCGCCACCAGCGGGGTGCCGCACACAGACGCACAACCGTAATTGTCTCCGGCCGAGGGAAAATATACCCCATCAGGATGGTCGTATTGGAACTGCAAGCCAAATGGATAACCGCTGATGTTGGTAATGGTTATTTGTTGCAAAGTGGCCGTGATTCCCCCTCCGGCATCAACAGTAGAAGGCAAAAAGAAGGTAAAAGATGTCTCATAATATTCACCGGCAGTAGCATCGGGCAGTGCTTCGGGACACAGGAACGGCTGTCCATCGGGAGACACACATCCGGGATCGGGGGTGCAGTCGGGACATTGGGAAAAAACGGACGCTGAAAGGGGTAATAAGGCGAAAAGGAGTAAAAATTTTCTCATGGTAATATTTCTTGGTTTTGGCCGGTCGAAGATAGAAAAAACACAATTAATAAAGAGACAACACCATCCGCACCTTTAGGGATTAAGACATCGGACTAACTTCGCAACGGAAAACAATCACTCTTTTTTTAGATGATGAAAAAACTTTACGCCTTTCTTTTTGTGGCCTTTGCGGCCGCAAGCGCGATGGGTCAAACTGTGAAAATCACAGCAGTCAACCCTTCGACCAAGCAAATTACCATTACTAATTTTGGGATTGCTACCACCAATCTCAACAACTATCAGTTTTGCTCAATGTTTCAATACACTTTTCAAGGTATTGCAGCAGAAACACAATTGGTTTCCGGCAGCCTCAATTTGGAGCCGGGCAACCAAGTAACGGTAATTTGGTCAGGGGGCTCTCTTCCAATTGGGGGAGCAGACCTGTGTCTTTATCAGCCAAACCCCACATATACTAACCCCGCACACATGCTTTCATTTGTTCAATGGGGTTCGGCCGGAAATGGCAGAGAAAGCGTAGCCGCACAAGGAGGGCAATGGGTAGCAGGCACTTTTGTCACCGGCCCCGCTCCATACACTTACACCGGCAACGGCACGCAGAGCGGAGTCCAATTTTGGCAAAACAGCAACCCACCATTGCCCACTACCAACATTGTAATCAACGAAATAGACTCTGACTCTCCCGGAACCGATGTGCTTGAATTTGTTGAGCTTTATGGCGAACCCAATGAGTCTTTGGATGGAATGGTGTTGGTGTTCTACAATGGGTCAAATGACCTGTCCTATTTCTCGCTCAATTTGGATGGATATTCTTTGGATGCCAATGGATTTTTTGTAGCCGGAAATATCGGAGTCAGCGCGGCCGCAGTCACTTTCCCTGACAACACATTACAAAATGGTCAGGATGCTGTGGCGCTTTATTTTGGCTCAGCAGCGCAATTTCCCAACGGCACTGCTGTCACTACTGTAGGGTTGATAGACGCCATAGTGTACGACACTGACGAAGCGGACGACCCCGGTTTGTTGGCTCTTTTGAATCCCGGTCAGCCCCAAGTTAACGAAAGTCAGGGCGGCCAATCTGCCCAGCAGTCTTTGAGCAGAATCCCGGATGGCGGCACGCAACGAAACACAGACACCTATGTGACTCAGGCCCCAACGCCCGGATTCAGCAACGTTCCGGTAGGGCCTGTGTGCGAGGGCGGCACCATTGCCACTGACTATAATCAGAATGCCGCCACCATTTGCTTGGACGAAGCCAACACAACCCTTCAATTCGGGCTTTCAGGGGCAGTTGGAGACAATATTTCTTTCGTTATCACGGACACAAATAACAATATCATCTCAATAGCAGAAACAGGTTCATATGATTTTGGCGGAGGAGAAGAGGGCCTTTGCCGCGTTTGGGGCATTGCACACGAATCCGCTCTGGACCCCGCTACTGTTGAGCCCGGTATGCCCGCAACCGGCATTTCCGCTTCCGGTGATTGCGTGTCCTTGTCGAGCAATTTCGTTGCCGTTACTAAGCAAGAGTGCTCGACAGGTGGGGGCGGATGTGGCAATTTGTTCTTCTCTGAGTATTTGGAAGGAGCATCAAACAACAAAGCTTTGGAAATCTACAACCCGACAGGCAGCCCGGTTGACCTTTCGCAATACACCGTGAAGACCTATGCCAATGGAGCTGTTGTTGCCACCAACACCCTTGTTCTGAGCGGCACCCTCGCACCCGGTGATGTTTATGTCATTGCAAACGCCCAGGCGGTAGCCTCTATTTTGGCTGTTGCTGACATCACTTCTGCTGTTACCTTCTTCAACGGAGACGATGCGGTGGAGCTTTCTCAAAACGGAGTGGCTATTGACATCATTGGTGTGATTGGCGAAGACCCCGGAACTTCATGGGCGGTAGGGCCCGGGTCAACAGAAAACAACACACTGGTGCGAAATCCTGACATTTATGAAGGAACAACCAACTGGGCGCAGAGTGCAACCCAATGGATTGTTTTCCCCAACAATACGTTGGACCAATTGGGCGCTCACACCGCAATTCCCTGCACCACCGATCCCATCATCGGGTTTGAGCAATCTTCGATGAGCGTAAACGAAGATGCAGGCACAGTGCAAATCTCTGTCGGAATCGCCAATCCATCTGATACAGATGTGACTGTGGAGGTCACTATCACCGGTGGCACAGCCACCGCAGATGAGGATTTTGTAGCCTCGTCCACCGTTCAAATTACGTTTCTCACGGGCCAAACCAATAGCCAGTCTTTTGACGTGACCATTATTGATGACGAGGAAATCGAGGGCTCAGAAACCATCGTTTTCACCTTGAGCGCTGTTACTCCCACCGCCCTTTTGGGCCAAACCGAATTTGTGCTGACCATCAACCCCAGCGACCAGCCCATACCGGTCTATGATATTGTGGATGTGCGCGGAGTGGACGCCAATGGCATAGCTGACTCATTGGGTGTGACGTGCGAATTGAGAGGTGTTGTATACGGAGTCAACCTTCGTCCGATGGGGCTGGAGTTCACTTTGATTGACCCAACTTCGGGCATTGGAGTGTTCAAAGCCTCCGGCAACGTTGGATACACCGTAACCGAAACCGACTCTATTCATGTCATAGGAACAATTGTCCAGTTCAATGGTCTGATTCAAATCGACCCCACAAGTATCGAACTCATCAGCACGGGCAACAACCTGAAAAACCCAACAGAAGTGACAGAATTGAGCGAAACCACAGAATCCGACTTGATTCAAATAAACTGTGTATCAGTTGTAGATCCGGCTCAATGGACCAACTCCGGAGCCGGCTTCAATGTAGCCATAACGGATGGTGACGAAACATACACACTGCGTGTGGATGCCGATACGGATCTGTTTGGTTCAACTGCTCCTGAAGGTGCATTTACCTTGGTGGGAATCGGCAGTCAGTTTGACTCATCCGTACCGCACACATCCGGCTATCAGCTCATACCCAGATATATAAGCGATGTCTCAAATGCTATTTCTGCCTCTTTTGATGGGCCGGTCAATATCAGCACAGGCAACGAAACCGCTGACTTCACCGCCACCGGAGCAGGCAGCACGTATTCCTGGGATTTTGGCGATGGGCAAACGGGTTCGGGTGCCGTGGTTTCTCATACCTACGATCAGGCGTTCATGTCGAGCAACACCACAGCGGTAGTTACGCTAACCGTCACCAATGCCGATGGGTCTTGTCAGGTGACCACCGAGCAGACCTTTAATGTGATTTATATCGGAATTGAAGAGGCACAATCGTTCGTCACGCTGTTTCCCAATCCGGCCGAAGGCTTTTTCACCATTCAATCAACGCTGCCCATCCATCGCATTGTGATGGAGAACGCGATGGGTCAATTGATTTTGGACAGGCAAAATAATCAATCCGGCAAAGCACAAACCGACATCAGCCATGTGGCTCCGGGAATTTATTTGGTGCGCGTTTTCAGCGGCAACCAAACGGGCGTCTTGAAGCTTCTAGTGAAGTAATAGTCACCAAAATCATGGTCCCAAAAACCCCGCATCATAGCGGGGTTTTTTTGTTTCAATGTGTATGTATCGCAAAGGGTAGACCCAAATACCGTAAACGACTGATATATTTGACCCCGTACCTGACCGCATGATGAAGACAATTTACCCATTGGTTGCTGCCCTAACCCTCTGTGGAGTTGGGCAGAACGGCTTTACGCAAAAGATTTTTTCGAAAGAAAACCCACCACCCGCTAACTATCAAGCCCCTTGGGAAACCAAAGCCGCAGCTTGCGCACCATCTACTGCCCAGCGGGATTTGCAATGGAACAACATACGCGCGTTGATCGAAACCGGTGGAAGTATGTGGTACAACCGGTCGGTGAGTCGTGCAGCCTATGAAGCGCCCAAAGGAGGCGGCATTTCTTGCATTTATGCCGGGGCGCTGTGGATGGGAGGGCTCTCGCCTGATTTACAATTGAAGCTAGCCGCAATTCAATACCGTTGGGAAGGAAACGACTACTGGCCCGGCCCATTGACCAATACCGGCTCGGCCGAAGTGGATGATGCCACCTGCCGCAAGTGGGACAAGTTTTTTGTCTCTGAAAAAACTGACGCAATCCTGCACCGCCAATATTTTCAATGTTTGCAAGATCCCGATTGCGACCCCGAGGCTCTGTTGGAAGGAGCATATTCCACACCGGCCTATTTCTTTGATTGGCCCGCTCACGGAGATGCAGCACTGGAGCAGGACTATTATTTGGCGCCTTTTTACGATTTTGACGAAGATGGAGCGTATGACCCGAGCGCGGGTGACTATCCTTGGTATGATTTCTTGTCAGAAATAGACTGCTTCAGCCGGAAACGCACAGACCCGGTTCCACTTTTTGGTGATTTCAATATGTTCTGGATTTTCAATGACAAAGGCAACGTGCATAGCGAATCACAAGGCCAGCCTATTGGAATGGAAATCAGGGCGCAGGCGTTCGCTTTTGCCACCTCAGACGAAATCAACAACATGACCTTCTACAACTATACGCTCATTAACCAGGGCACCCAAACGCTCACCCAGACCTACTTTGGGACTTTTATCGAAAGCGATATAGGCGGCCACGTGGATGATTTTGTGGGATGTGATGTGCAGCGTGGCTTGGGCTATGCATACAATGGGCCCGCATTCGATATGCCGTCAAGTATATCGCTTGGGTATGGCGCCAACCCGCCCGCTATTGGGGTTGATTTTTTCGAAGGCCCGTTTCAGGATGAGGACGGGATTGACAACCCGCTAACAACCAATGTCGGTGAAGCTATAGAATCTGACGGAATCCCTTATGGCGGAATAGGTATTGGCTATGGAGATGAGTTGGCGGA
>Ga0169931_10002216_pt1 | contig 31789 bp, 24 predicted proteins | sample Kivu_15m_20L_FD_129675 | JGI IMG/M metagenome (GOLD analysis project Ga0169931, IMG submission 129675) | Freshwater microbial communities from Lake Kivu, Western Province, Rwanda to study Microbial Dark Matter (Phase II) - Kivu_15m_20L... | ecosystem: Environmental > Aquatic > Freshwater > Lake...
CTTTTAAATATGACTTTATAAGATAAAATGACAGATTCTTTGAAAAAATGCTTTTAAAAGTATAATAAGTATGACATTTTTATAGAAAAACATGAAGAATTTTGATTTTTTTACAATCAAATGTTGAGATCTTAGTTAGATAAATAAATTTTAATAATATTGATATAATTTGATGACAATTTACTGATATCATACAAGCAAAAGACAACAGCTGAGACACGATATCGCTCCAATAAGGTAAAAAATTGCAGATTCTATCTAATATTATTTGTACTTCTGACTCGCTAATCGGTTTCAACGTTGCCCTTGAGAATTTAAAAGTACTCAGGATAGCCCAAAAAGTTAGCATACACTTGCAAGACCAAAGATGATATTAGAGAGCTTTGTCTGGCAAAAATATGAGAGATGTATAGGCCGAATATCAAGTTGTAGACGGACTGAATTACTTTCTTTGCATTTGATTACCTAAACTCAAGATGTCTATACCTACGTTGATTCACTTAAATACCTACTGTTTTGAGCGCAAAATCGCTTCCATGTTTGTGCTGTACTCTAAAGTAGTTGATAAAGTGAGATACACTGAAGAGAATTCCGCTAAAAAATGTAAAGAACGAAGGATGTTGCAGCTGCGGATCAAGAATACGACAGACTAGTGCTCTGTATACGATCTAAATGCAAAGAGGAACCTAGGTTATTGATTTAATACCTTAATACTTGTCTTTATACCTGAATATTGGCAATAGTACTATGAATAGTTTTTTGAAGAGGTCCCACTGGAACTGTTTTTTGAAAAATCTCATAAACTTCCTCTTTATCGATCCGTTCTTCGTCAAATATTCACTACATAGAGCCACTGATGCAGTCCACCCAGAAACAGATTGGTGTTTATAAACAAAGCAATCGCCACCTTACGCATGAGTTATTCATTAGGACTGATAAAGACGCACTCAAGTAGTCCGGTGTGAGGATGGCAGTGACTGAAGTAGACCGATAACACCATGCATGCAGTGGTGACAAGCATGATGAGTGTTTTTGTCTTGGGCTGGTGGGGCACTTTGAATGTTTTGCGGTAGTAGATGATTGCTTACGATAGTAGGATGGCGGCTACAAAGATGAGGCAGTAGAGGGCAGCCTATATGGACCTGAAGTAGTCTATCATGATTAACTTAAACTATCAATAAAAGCATCAATCAAGGGCAGGGAAACAAAGACACAAGGTCATTTGTAGTAAAAAAGTGGTCTTTTTGGGGGATTAGTGAGGTATGTGTTTGGTAAATGCTAATAAAATAATGAATATATATATATATATATATAGAGGGCCCCTATTAATCCATAATATAAAGGGAAACCGATTGCCTGTATATAATGGGTAAGACTGAGAATGCTGATAAAGTATGAGTATTGTTATTGAAGCCCCCTGCTCCTAAGCGTGCGTTATCTGCTTTTTTCCTTTACCGGCAGTAGGTCTACGAGCGTGTGAAGGCGGATAACCCGGCGGCCAAGATCACCGAGATCACCAAGATCATCAGTGAGATGTGGGCCAATGTCGACCAGGCCACCAAGGAACGACTCGAGGCCGAATACCAGAAGAACAGGGCACAAGCCGCCATCGACAAAGCCGAATACGAACAAACCTACGGCAAGATCGAACGCAAGAAAAAGAAGAAGAGAATTGCCAAGTAAAACGACGAAGAATGATACACCCCATCAATCCACACATCAGACCATAAAGGTTGGCATAACATACATATTTATAGGATGGTTGTTTATGGCTATTTGAGTTGGATTGGCGCGTCAATTTTATTCGAGAGTTCCATAGCTTAGCAACGTCCATATTTATGATTGGATATAACACCATTACAATAAAAATCAGCCTTCTACAAGCTTTTTTTAATATTTTATTGCTATTTGCATGCATTTTCATCACTGATTGCTTCTCAGTTGGCTCTCCTCTTTCTCATCTTCGTCTCCTTCCTCCGCGATGATAATATTGACTTTTTATCCCAGTTATTCAAGTACTATAGACTGGACGAATCTCTGTAATTGTTTGACTTCTTCATGCAACGAATAGAATCTTCCCATTTAAGTCTGATACTCAATCAATCTATGCGTAAATTTCTTATTTCCCGGTGGCATAAGGTGTTCCTTATACTCATTTATGAGTGAAAGTAGTCCAGCTTGTTCTATTTTTTCAAGTTATCTTGCCACATCGATGATAAGGTTGGTCAGTGCTGCGATTTCTTCCTGGTTGTTCTAGAAGTGTTATATGTACTATATATTATGACATGTACATAGTAGTTGTATATCTATTTCTACTGAAGAACGGTCCCTATTGCCTTAACAAACTATTAAGCTTTAAGTTTTTTTATATGTTTAAGCGAAATATTGGGTTTCAGTATGGCGTTTATCCATCGATTTAGCTGATTGAAGCTTTATAAAGCGATGTAACTTATGTTCTTTTTACGACCTTTTATCTCGCCACAGACTCTTACGCAATGCTAGACTAGTAGTTAAAGCTGAGCTTGGGCTGCCAGTTGTTGATGGACTAGTTGAAAATACACTCGCATGAGAGATTCTATATATGTGTTTGTATACTTTTGGCTTATGGTTCTTCATTGATTGTCTTCAACTTTTATATCATAGTCTAGTAGAACTACACAGCTTGGGCTTAGAAATTCTGAGCATGATATTCTTTGAGATTTGTTCTCTGTTTCATTTTTTGTTTAATCGAGTTGATTTTTCCATTAAAAATGCGTTTATAGTCGCTAATAAGACTAAGCGCATGTATGACCTCAATACATCTATACATACTTCTATGTTGTGCTTGCAAATATCCTTGATTTTCAAATGAATCGTGTACATCTTGTTGATTCCTTCAACGATCTTGTCTTTCTCCATCTTGGTCTCCTTGTCTACATCACTTCATTCTTACTAATCAACTCATAGTGATTCAGAGAATGGTAGTACGTGCATAACAAGTTTATATTGAAATCGAATGTTTTAATGAATTTATCGCAGAAATGCGAGTCAAGACAAAGTGGCATTTTTTAAGTAATTTTTGTTATTATGATGAGTGACCTGTTGAGAAGCGTGATGATGTCTTTGTACTATTACTTGTCGTTGTATTTCTACATTTTTTGGCGCATCATGTAGTAGAGGGTCACCACCTGATCAGCCAGATTGTAAAAGAAAATAAGAGAACGTTGTAGTGTTTACATTTTCATAGCGTATTTTGCCTACATTTTCTTCTAGAACCAGCCCATGAACTAGCACATCTATATGCTCAGCATTGTGATATCAAATATTTGATAATTATACAAGAAAAAAATGATTTTAAGCCTTAGTTTTTAAAGAAAGAAGGTGATTTTTACAAAAATAAATAAAAAATTATGTTTTTTTTACAACATTTTTTACTATTTATAAAGTTTGATTGTATTAATAATAAAATTATAGACAAATGCTTTAGAAATACTAAAAATTCATCAAGTTGTCTCACTACTCTCAGGTCGACTTCTATTCATCCCACTCCCGCGCTCTTAACCAAAAAGTACTAATCAAAAGGATACCTGATACTATGCCCTGGAACGACCTGCTCACACATCCACACCTCACACTCATGCACAAGTCAAAGCACTCCCCCAAAATCATTTAAATATTCAAACACAAAGCATACACTTTCATCGTATTTGAACAACCTACAGGCAGCTGTTTGGCACCAGACTCAGATATATAAGCCATGGATAGTGATAGGTTCATGGTGTCTTTTGCTTAAATGTTGCAAGCAATCAACTAAATCAAATAGGTTAGTCATAGAGTGCCAGTTGTGTATCCATAATGGGTGTTTTTGCATAGGAATTCATTGAAAATTGCACACTTTTCACCATTTCTAACCAACTAATAAACTAACTATACTCACGTTGCCACCAGAAGACGATCCACATAAAATCCATAGAAAAAATAAACAATAAGTACATAGGATTAAATAATTCCTGCTTAGTATCAAAAAAATAGTGTTTTTCACTTAGGTTTGATAGCATACAAATTGTTAATTGGACATAGGCACAGTTCAGTGTCTAGCAGATAGCAATATGAACAAATGGTTGAACATATTCAAACCAACTGCTAGAGACAGCTGCTAAAAATGGTAAAAGATCGTAAAATTGTATAGTTTGTATGTAAGATGCTAACACTAGGATAACACTCGCCAAATTTTCAACAAGTCTTCAACTTTTTTACCTATAAATCTAAAGATATTCAGAAAAACAGAGTTGTCAAATAGCTGACTTTGGATATTGAGATAGAAAAGATTCATCTAAAAAATATTAGAAAAAACAAAAAATCTGTCCATAGAGTGCGAAAATGTTGTCTAAAATAGTAATAAATAGTTCACAAGCACAACGATTCTAAGGTGAAACAGAGTTATAAGCACAAAAGCGGGGCTTTATACAAATTGCCTAACTTTTTACCTTACATTTCACCAAGGAACGTCAGTTGTATCAATCGACATAATCCTTTTGCTGCGCTATATGAAGGAATCAATAGAAGCTAGTTCCATAAAAGATATGACTCGACAAGACTTAAGACTGAACCTTACTGAAAGTATTCATTTTCCTATGATTTTGTGAGTTTTCATTGTAATTATATGTTTTTAGCGCCCTTATATAAACATCTATATATTTTTGGCTCCAATGTAGCAACCAAACGCATAGCAACAACCCTAACAATCAAATGCACAGCCTCAACCCCCTAAAAAGCAAAAGCCCAAGACAAGCATAGCTCTCAAAGCCTAGCATTTTCAGTCAGCCAAAGGTATCAGAGCCCTGTACTAAAAAACTAAATCTTTGAACTTGGGCGAAGATGCTGACATAAATATTGAAAGAACGATGAAGAAGATAATGGTGGCGCTTAGATCTTGGCATTTTGAGATGATGCCGAAGTACTCTTTTGAATATTTTTTGCAAAGGACACAAGTTTTGGGCACTCAGGGACTTCTTTCTGTAATAAATGACTTATATAGGCATACATGTCGAAGGTCAGAAGGATACATAAGGGACTAGATCAGTGGGAGTAGCCAGAAGCTAGACCAGCTCAGTAGTAAGCATAATAAGGGCAGCGCGAATAAAGACAATAGAGGGCAGATAGAGTTCCCTTGGGCAATATACAGAATATGGGGATGGAGTAGTAGTTGCGTATGCTGGACGAAGTACCCGCAGTTATGGCTATGGACTAATCGGAAGACTAGGACTAGAAATTGCTGAGAATGATGCAGAAATTATAGCAAAACACAGGTAAAAAGTCACAAGCGAAGGAATAGTAGTACAACTAGTACGTGCCTGAGGGTTTCGATATAGATTTCGATGATGATTATGAATGAATTATGACTAAATATCATCATTATGAGTAAATCAATTTAATCTTTATGGTCTTATCATCAAGTATAGATTTAGATTTATATTTTTTAGTAGCTCATATGAACAAGTAAGTCCACGAAGTGTACTTCACCTCTCTCGACTATCAAAAACTGAGAACTTTCTAAGACAGATAAGATCACACTCCATAACAACTCCTTCTCGTGGCCAAAGCGTTTTTCATGCGCGGAGACTATCAGAAATGCATGACAGCTCTGGTCAAAATACAGCCAGATCACAGCTCAAAAGTGCTTTACTAAAGACAATCTTTGCTTTTTAGAGCCATTTTTCTGGATAACAGAATGCAATAGTCTAGTAAATAACTCATCAAGCAATTGCAATAAACTGTATAGATTTTTCACAAAAACAAAGGAAAAGTTAAAGGACCACCCATGCGACCTATTCACTAAAGAAAATTCAAATAGTTTGAGACCATGATAACACTTATAAGCAACATTATGCTACTAGATGTAAAGGTGTCACGTGATCTTATCCGAGAGTAGGTGAAGGCATAAAAAAGTAGGAAGAAATTTGAAGGTTTTCCTTGTTACTTGCTGTCTACTGGTTGGGACTTAGATCTTATTGCGTTTCTGAGGGGAGATAGAAGCAAAATGTATCCGATAACAAACTATGCGATAATCAACGATATTTTTGAAACTGAATAATGCGAGCCTAAGTAAGCTCATAAGAACGTACATTATTTCAAGGGAGCTGACTATATAGTAGTGTCTAAACAATACTGGAAAACTCTTCATACACTTTTCAACCAGGATGATGAGTTCGGAGCAATAAAACGCATTTTCAGGTCATAGGACTCAGGTGAGTAGCTTAGGGGCAGTTATAACAATCCTTACAGCTATGCCAGCGATTCTTATAATAAAAACGGCTACAATCCACTGAAATCTACCAATGGATTTAGTCAGAATAACAATAGTAGCTATGCTTAGAAGTAAAAATTCTTCTAACTAATGCCCGTTCCTGTCATGTTTTAAGACCAAATCACAGTATATAATCTCAATCCTTATAAGACCTTAGAGGCTTAATTGTTGCCTATTTTGCAAAACAAAACCGATATGGGTTTCATGGCTCTATAGTTGCCTTAAAAACCAATAAAAATGATCGAAACAAACAACAAACTACAGAGAGTAGTGTTGGGTCAACAGCATGTATATACCTATATGAAAGTCCAGCCGCCCCAAGGAATATCCAAATAAAACTATCTGCCACTCATAAGGTTCAATAAATAACCTCTAGATAAGGCTAATTTCAATAAAAAATAGTTAGGTTTAAAAGGACTATAGAATTGTGGTAATAGTTGCTATATGGGTTCGTCTCTACAGTGTCTGAGTTTCATTAGGGAACTTGTTTAGTACCTTACAACACGAAGATTGGTTTATGATATTGATTTTAGCCGATCTCAGGGACTTATAGTGCATGCTCTGGCCGATGTTTTCAAAAACTTATGGGCTGATAACAAGTAAAAATCAGTATAAGTGCATAAATTCAAGTAATATTTCGGTAACAAAAACTCAAACTTCAGCGGAGGAAACCAATAAGACGCCCACTAGTACTTGCTGTGTTTACTCAACAACATACACTAATAGCTCAGGACTGGCAAACAAGACTAATCTCGTTTTTTCAGCAGCAACCTGAAGAACACAACTAAATAGGAAGACGTGTGGAGGTATTTTGAAGGCAAATAGCTGAGGATGAACAAATCTATAGTGATGGACTTGATCAGAGGAGTCATGCACAGCACCATAACTTGCTAAGATTGCAACACACTCAGCCACTCATACGACGTATTTCTCACACTATAACTGCCCATCTCTCAAAAAAATGATCCATATCTAATGCTATATTTCCTTCCCTGGAAAGGACTGAGGACTAGCAAGTACCAAGTATACACCTAAAATATCAAAAATGCAGTAGATTTATTGGGAGTGCTGAAAAAACAAGCTTTCTAAGGCGATTCACAAAACTATGTATACATTATGTTGTTTATCGAGAAAGAAGATTTATCGACAAGTAGGTATCAGATAGTATTCTCACAGATGGAAGGAGTTGTTCCTAAGACTATATAGTAGTTGAAAAAATAGTCATAAAAATACTATTTGGTGCTGTATGAGGTAAAAAAGAAAGACTACGCAGACCAGGTGCTTTCTGTGATTGAACTCAAATCGCATAGGAGTAAATGGTTGGGTTTTCCACGACTAGCTTATCTTGAATAGAACGATTTTCTTAGTAAGGATATCAATAGGCAGAAAACAGTAGTGATGGATGTAGACAACTAGAACAGATACGTCAGATAGGACATATAATAAGTATTGGTTTCTCTGGCCAAGTATGAACAGTAAATCAAAGGAGCATATGTGGCCATCTTGAAAGTCATGTTCAAGTATGACATGATTCTGTTCAAAGGAAGCGACTTTGTGGACAAATAAATCAACTAGAAGCAGTAGACGTATACATTGGACAGCTGTTTATAGTTGATGCGGGCTCCTGAGATTATGTAGAATATATGGAAATGCGGAAACTGTGGTAGTCGTAGACGCAGTCAAAAGCGATAGAAAATAGTAAGTGTGGGGTAAATACTCATAATCCACCTTAAAAGATTTAAAGCTGACTACCAGAAAATCAAAAATATGGTACAATATCCCATATAAGGACTAGATATAAGCAAATGGTTATAGAAACAATAGAATGGAAAAGATATATATGACTTGTATGCAATTTGTTTGCATTCAGGATCAGCCTAGATTGGCCATTATAGGGCATTTTGTAAGCATTTTGTTAGTGGAAAGTGGTATTTGTTTGATGATTCTATTGTTAGATAGGCAGAAAAAGACTAACTTGTCACATAGAATGCCTATATGTTGTTCTATAGGAAACGTTCTTGAAAGTGATCATGTAACTATGTATGTGCTGTATACTTACATGCTATATATGTGACTGATAGACATAAATAATCAGTTGATCATGGGCTGCGGGTGGTCGAAATCCCAAATAAGCAGTCTACCGTCCCATCCTGCACTCGCCACCATCTTTTCGTCATACATACTGAAATCCAACCCAGGGATGAATTAAGTGTGCTGAGCTCCCTTAAATTTCAAAGGTTATGTCACATCCCTCAGATCGTAGAAATGCACATTCATGTCGTACCCACAAGAAGCTAGCAGCCAACCAATATGTGGTGAAAATCTTACCTTTTTGGCTGGATATCGATGATGAGGATGTACGTTCAAAGGAGCAGTTAGGTTGCGGAGGTCCCATAAACGGATGGTTTTGTCAGTTGATGAGGTCGCAATGTGCTGATCGTACTTATTGAAATCAAGACTAAGAATTTATGACTAAATAACAAAGAAAATACTTAGTGTGCTCTGTGAGTAGATATGTTGGGCTTGGGCAGAGTATGATCCCATAATTTGAGCAAGCCATCTGCTCCACAAGATGCAAATACTTTCTATGAAGTAGGATGCCATTGAACTTGATTGCAATTCTTGACGTGAGCTGGCAGAATAAAGAGTGTCTTTCCTGTTTAGGTCGAACCAACTTGCACTACTCCACTTAAGGCTCCAGATATAAACAAAGGATTCTTATAAGCGCACTCGACTGATACTACTTACGATTTGCCAGGGATGCTCCACGCTTTGCCTTTGCCAATATTCCAAAAAGATACTTCACCATTGCCGCATCCTAGTAATAAAAACTGATCGTTGAGCTAGAACCATGATACGTCGAAGATGGCTTACTATTTAATCTAATATTTACTGCTTATTCTGAGGCAGCTATGGTTTTGATGTTGAGTCCGTCGATCATTTTGACCTGCACGCCCCCCTTGCCCACAATACCGAAGTTAGCCGCAGTGCCCACTGCTAGCAGATTAGGAGCATGGGGTGACCATTTGAGACAGGTGAAGGAGGTGGGCTACTTAGTGCCGTACTGGCGAAGAGGTCTTTCCATATCTTACTATGAAATAATAGCTATAATTATGGCGTAATACCAATATTGCCACTAAGAAAGGATTTGTATTGTTATGCATTGCAGTTGATATAACAAATAAGTTGTTTTTGTATCTTTATAAGTATTTATCTCTATAAACTTTTTTAGATATCAAAAACTATCAATTTCTTATTGATTTTGTTTATCTTCTTCCCAAACTGGCTGTTTCTACTACTCTTCCCAGGCAGCTTGCTTCTACTACCAAGGCAAACAAGTATCCTACACCACCGGCACTGGTGTCTTGGGCAAACTAACAGAAATAGTCTTAACTAGATTAGGCTTATACGTCTTCCTTTTGACACTAATGACCTGACTGACTATTTTTCTCCTCCTCAACACACCAGTAGCTGGCTTCATGTTTACCAGAAAAGGATTAGCTTAACTATTTGCAGACATAGTGTCAGAACTGTTAGCTAGAATAGGTATTTCCTAAGGATTTGAGGGGTATTTGCGTAGATGATAGGTCCAATTAGAATGCAATTTTTTTTGTTTTTTAGACTAAAAAAGCAATTAAGTTTGTTGAGGGAACTCTATGTACTTGTGAGATATCACTTTATTAGTGCCTATTCCTTTGAAATGCTAGGAAAAGTGTCTTCGATGATGTTGGATTGGTTGACTCTACTACACATTTTGACTCAGTTAGATGGTACTTTGGTTATTATAAGACCAGTTCTACAATTTTATTGTGTTTTTATTGCCTTTTTCTAAAAGAATGTCTAGGCAAGGCTGATCTATAGTATTAGATGATAGGCTACTCCTCACCTTTTTTCTCCTATAAGACCGACTGATAGCCGAGCTCTGTCCTCTACTATCCTAATTGAATACTTATTAAGCCTTGAATCTATGTTTTCTGTTCTGTATGGCCTAATACAACTCATGCCTTTGTCGTTCCAAATGGCTGCATTTGTTCTTAATTTTGGCCCACTCGTTCTCTGCCAACTGTTGTTCGTTTTGCATCTGTAGTGGTGGTGAGTAGACTTGTAGTTGTCGAGAGGGGACTTGGTTGTGTTGTTGAGCTAGGTCGAGTTGTAGTAGTTAGTAGGCTTTGGACTTTGAGAAGTTGATGCGTATTTAGTGTTTGTTCTGCACCATGGATTTCAATGAACGGAACTGTTGTTTTTGCTAGGCCATGAACTAATGTTCGAAGCTTGCTTTCATTATAATTATTATCATAGTAATATCATGAATTGAGGTAACATCATAAAGATATACGATTGTATATAAAGAAAGGGATTCAAATTAAGTATCTTTTGTGTATAAAGTATGACTACATGATGATCACTGATTGTTTAAGTGCGTAAGTTTCTACACGACAGAGTGTCTGCCCATGGCACTTAGTTAGTTCATCTGCTATCCGATTCTTAGTTTTAGACCCGTAAGGTTGTCCTGTAGACTCTATATGGTTTGTTTGAGCACTTTGTTTTAAGCATCCAGAGCTTGCCTGATGTCCTACAACTCCTATGTTTTCTTGCCCATACTATCCAACTTGTGCTTTTGTGTATTGTTTTATTACTTTACTACCTGTAGATCAGTGCGATACTTGCCGTATTGCTATTATAACTGCAGTTTCTACCTTTACTGTTACTATTTTATAGCCTTTATTTATTTCTTGTGTTTTTATTTGGTCCTCTAAAGCTACACTAACAACTCGTTCTTTTATTTCTACAGTACACTAGACTACATTTTAGTCTACCTTCGCTTGAAATCTTAGCCGTTTTACTAAGTTTACAAGTATTGGTTGATTTGTTTGCTTAAATGTAGATTAGCGAGCTTAACTCCTTACAGCTAATTAGAAAGCACTGTTTTTTATTGTTTGAGTTGGGTGATCTTTTGCTACAAATACACTATTTGCTGTTCTTGCTGTTGTCTATTATTGTTTGCATCCTACAGTTATTGGATTCTATTGCGAAGTGCCTGTATTTATCGTTATTTAGCCAGTAACTATGCTTTTTAAGCTGATTCAGTGCTTTATTTCTTTGTTGCTTAATTGTTTGTTTTCTACTTTACTAGCTACTGTGAAATCAACTCGAAAATCATATTTTTCTTTTATATTTTTCTGTTTTATTATAAATCAGGTCGTTTACTTTGTTCCTCTATATCGTTGTTTGGATGTGTATTTGTATTTTTAACCGTTTTGGGGGGTTTTACGGTTGTTGGCTAAGAATGTTTCGAGGTGTTATTATTTCTTTTTAAGGTGCTTGCGAACATGTCGTCGATTTATTCGTCGTAGTAGTCTTAGGCCATGGAGACTCTTGAAACTCTGCTCTATCTGCCAGATTGCCTACTATTAACATTCACAACTGTATTTAAGGTATTATTTTGCTGTTTTTGTTATTAAATTTGTTTATTATTGATAGGAAGAGGAGTTAGCTGTATTATATTTTGGATTAGTAGTAAGGATGGGTCTGCTTACATACATTCTTCTTTTTCTTTCTTTTTAAAAAAATTATTCTATGTTTGTGCCTATAGTTGTCGTTTTTGTTATTATTTTAGTACTTTTGGTTGCTAAACTGGTCTTATTTAAGCCCATACAGTATCATCCACATCTGCCGATTGATTTCTTAAAGTATCATCCACATCTGTCGATTGATTTCTTACGTCTTCTTTGCTGTCAACTGTCTTTCCAAATATATTAGTAATCTTTGTTTTGTTATTATTTTAGGCTTATTTAGACAACGGCTACTACTTTTTGCTTATTTCTTTACCGAAAAGATTATCACTACTCATTATAGGCATTTGTTTATGATTAGCCTAGTTACTATTATATTTAGTCTAACTGTCAGTACCCTTCATTTTCGATTATTTAACCGTCAAAGGCACGAAATCAAACAGCTATTACTCTTCAGTTTTATTTGTCTCTCCCTGCCGCTTTTTACCCTAACTTACAAATACTTTATTTTCAGATCCATTTGAGGGTGAGTTTATATTTCTACTGGGCGTCTACACCTATCCTGGTTCTTTGGATTTGTAAGTAACTCCCTTTATTCTTTGTTATGGCTACGATATGCCTGATTCACTGCCTTACCCTATGTACTTGAGGAACATTTCAAAACTAACATTTCCTGCGAATCCAGGGACTGTGTCACAAAGCTATCTTTTGTACTCCTTGCTCTGAGGCGAAGCATTGGCCACCTAACCCACATCAAAAGGTACGATACCCAATAACTTCTTATCTCCGTTGCTATTTTTCAAGAGAACTTTGATTTAACCCTACATGTCAATAACAATACAGGTTTTTCATGATACTTTTTATCATCGGGGTCATAGAACAGCGTAATTGCTTCAAAAGTGAGTATTTCATTATGAAAATCACACTCTTTCTATGGCGATATGTCCAACAACTGGGTTGTATTTCTTTTGTGGTTGCCTACATGAACATGCATATACCTCTGCGTACGCTCAGATATATTTTGCCTGGAAGTATTCTGCTCAATTACACCTTATTGATGAACATTTGCATTTTGAATTTGTGTTTGTCTGTAAATATTCGTCTGAAGAACTACATTCTTAACTAATTGTATTGGTATATTATATAAGAAAGAGCGATTTAAATAGATCTAGCCTATAAAGCTAGTTTATATATTTTGAATCAAACTATGTTTATAGTTTATATATTATGCAAGCAGAACACATTACTTTTCAGTACACCACTGCTCAAGACCAACAGCAACTGGTTCAGTTTCCTATTGCTATTCTCAACTTCAATATCTAGTTTCTGGCCAACGACCATACCGAGCCCTATCCTATTCCCAAGGATATAGTCAGCAATGCCCTACCTTTTACAGTCATGCAACAATTTCTATAGGCGCATAAATATGACCCAAACAGTGTAAAGGTCAATCGACCAATAACATCGTCTATCTACTAAGAACAAGTAGATCCCATCACCTTCAAGGTACTAGGCAGTATAGAGTGCATTATATAGAGTACAGTGCGTAGTAGAATGCAGGGTAGGCAGCCTAGGTTATTCACCTTGCCCAGTTCATTCGTTTCTAACAACTTTCTAACGCCATGGGCGCAGCTGTGGCCACTAACTACTTCATTAGTGAAGACGAAAAGGGGCTTAGCTAGTTTTTGAAGAAAAATCAGTTATAAGACATTAGCAGCGAACAAGTACTACAGATACTCACCATGCACTAAAACCAGTTTAGACTCATAGAGATGAAGGCCAAAGAAGAAATGCTTAGACTAGAAACAGTAACAGAGGAACAAGCAACCTGATACTAAAAGTCAATTTAAAGCAATTTGATTGAGATAGTAGCACAGTTTTTTATTGATTTTGATTAAGGAAAGAGTTTTTATATAAAAATTCATAGAAGTAAGAATATGTAATTTAAACTATGTTATGTTTATAGTCATATTAAATGCAGCTGTTTGATATCTTTTGGCCAATAAATATTGCCATGCAGTCAACTTGCTCACCTCCCTTCTCCTCATAAACCCACCAGCAACTCAGCCTAGTCAGCCACCTCTTCCACAAACTAATCCAATAACACTAAGACACTCCCTAGGACATTCTCGACTGCCCCTCTGACTGCTCCATATCTCTCAACGATATCAAACAAATCCACAAGATGTACTAACAGTTCACCCAACAACGTAACCATATCAATATCTAGTTGGTGTTTAGATAGAGGAGTGGAGGGGGTCATAGCCTAGAGCCTTCAAAGTGATGACATGGCTGCCTCCATAAATATGTGCTAGAGCTTAGCCTAAGTAAAGAGTGAGAATGGTGCTTAAGGCAGAGAGGGAAAAACATCGTGGTCCTTACCGTTCATATACTATATAGTAGAAAAACAGAGTAGTCGACATGCATGCCTTCGGATTGACCTTCGCCTACATCAGCAAAGAACTAAAAATTCCACAAAAAAATGTAGTGAGATGGTGCAAGGAGGGAGAACTCAATAAGGAGTTCACGAGGAGAGTGTCTGACCCTGAGATGGAGAAGGAGTTGGAAAAATGGTGTAGGAAAATGTTGACGCAAGGAAAGAGAATGGCTTTACCAGAGATACAGCATAAAGCTTTGGAACTGTCAAGGCATGCTGAGTTCAGAGCTAGTAGAGGGTGGTGCAAGAAGTTTTGCAAGAGGATGCAGATAGCAAGAAAGTGAATGATGATGCATATGTGAAGTGTGTAAGATACATGAAGATAAGAGAAAATAATAGATTTATATGCAAATATAAAACAATATTTGCAGGTTATATTGTGTTGTTTAGTGTTATGTATCATGCAAAGTAATTGTAAGGATTGTCAAAATTACTTACCAACTCAGCTATTCTTTGTTACTGTTCACTTTAAGGACTCTTGCCTTTCCACCACTCAGAAATGCTCTACTTAACCAGCTTGTCTCCCTTGTGCTTGACTAGTGCCCTCACTGCCCCCTCTTTCCACTAGTACTACCTCACTCCCGATGCCATCAACAAACTCACCAACAAGTACACGTCAGCCTTACTCTTGTTCTTTATAACCAGGATATTCTGCACTTGGGCTGTCAGCTAGTTTGCCTTCATCATGCGAGCCATAGCCGATACAGTCACAATGAAATCCAGTGTAAGTATTTTCTGGTTGCGGCTCAGCAAGGGAGGTAAGTCAACTCGATCCAACCTGAACGAACGATGGATGACCATGCCTTGCAAAAATACTAGTTTTTTCTTAATGGCATAAGGTGTATTGTCTTGTAGTTCCATAAGTTGTTCCAAAAAATCATGATATACTTCCTATGGGTACTAGCTAGTGCACAACTGACTGATAACATACTGATCAGCCCCATCATCCTACAAAGGCTGTGGTTTATTGAGGATATACAATACTGGATCTCTTAGCATTTTGTAAAAATATTCGTTGAATCTGAATATGGTAATACTTGATACTATTTTGCGAACGATCTGAGAGTAGATGTGTAGTTTGCTGCTCATGCTCTAAGACTACTATTCTCTTGCTTTTTTCATCAAGTATTAAAGCAAAATCAGTAGTTTTTATTAGTGGTTGTAACCAACATAGTCATTAAGGACGAATAGTTTCGATCTTTGCACTAGTTATGAGACTGACTCGCCTACCCATTACTTCAGACCATGGAGATTGACAGCTTGTACGTAGCACTAAGTAATCATGCTCACAACTGCCTAGCTGATTTAGTCTCCACCCTAGGTGATACCACTGAGCATCATTTAAGTGGCCTATAGGGCTGCTCGTCTGGCAAATCTACCCTGGGCGAGTATGTAGGTGTTGAGCATTTCGAGGTGTCTTAGTCTAGGTGCACCCTTGAATGTGCGCAGTTTTTATATAATAACGTGATAGTTGTTCTATGCTACTACGAAGTTAGACGTGAAAATGCCATAGAAACCCATAAGAGCATAGTCGAAATTCTACTTAGTACACTCCTATAAGTAATCCAGGAAAGGCTTGTGAATGGCTTCTTGTGGATTCTTGAGCATAAGCTAGCAACTTATATAAAAAGACATCCTTATATCTTAGGGTTATTTCTTTCTTAACTATTGAGTTATATTCAAACAAACTTGATGAGTCTTACTGCTGCCTATCCTTAGTGCTTTCCTGAAAAATCTATTGTAAAAATTCAAAGGGTAGGCGGCGTATCTTTACAAGACGCCCATGAAAAGTGGTGTTTTCTAGGGATTGCAGTCCCAAATGAAGTGCATCAGCTTATGGGCTGAAGAAGAAATAGTTTTTATGTCAGACTAGGCCATAGATAAGGCCTAGGCTGGAGTGTTGTCAGTCTGTTTCAGGTCAGGGTCACCGCTGCAATTCTTTAAGAATCTAGTCAATCCTGTTTAATCCTAGAGAACACTCAATAAAATCAACTAATTCTGATATGTAGCTTGAGATGCATCACTACCCAGTTGTCTGTAGCTATAGGCCGTTAGTTCCCTGGACGGATAGAAATGATACTAAGTCTTATCACATTTAATCTGCGAATAGTCCACGCCTTCTCCACCTAAGTACTTATACTTCAAAAACTACTACCAATCTCTCTGAACTGGTGTATTTTTATGAACAGTGCTCTTGCGTAGATGGTAGTTGAATCTGTTCAAAATATGGAACAAACCTGTCTTGGTCATGTCAAATACTTATGTATTCTAGAGCTGACTTATCTTGAATAACAATTTGGTGAGACGACCGATTAAGGGATCAGAAAGAGGCAGAGTATTGGAGTACTATAGCACCATGAGTAGGTATATGCTGAAGTCTTTTTCTAGAGTATTTTAAGCCTACTCTATGCGGATTATAAGGTACTAGACTGCCCTCTGCATTTGCTTACTTATTTACGTCTGTTCATTATAGGAACAAGATCTAGTCATTTTGAGTCCTCTGGCTTGAGAAATAGCCTACAAACACTATAATTCTCTCTACTATAACATCTTTATAATTGGTTATAGATCAGGCAAAGTCCTTGCTGTAAATATCTAATACTAACTTGCCTATGGCTTATTGTTGTGTCTCAGCTACCAATACGTGCTAAGAGAGTACTAAGGTGCTTCTACTAGGCATAATGGGTCGAACGAAAATACAAGCATGACGTATATCATCTAGTATATCAACAATTTATCCGTCTTTTTTGGTAGTGTTTTGAAAAGAAGTACGATCTAGAAGACAGTGTTGCGGATAAACTAGTCACGCATACAGCTGTTATCACTAAAAATATTCAATAGTCGCTTAAGACTAAAAAGCAATGCCTTAATAGCTGAGTTGATTCTTTCCTGTTTGCCTTGGTCTTTCTATGCCAAGTACCTGCTTAGATATGATTGTGGATTGGTGTTGTCGAGATGATACCTGCAGATGGCAATTAGTTCTTTATAGTACTGGTGGACGTCGTAGTGTTTGGGGAAGTATGACTGCAAATTGGTCTAGTAGTGAGCATTGAGTCCCAGAATGAAATTGCTCTATAGATATCTAATGTTGTTTATATGGGCAGTAGGGTCCATTATGAGCCATAACTCGAGTCTGCTCATGTGAAGAAGGTAGGCTTAGCTGACAATCAAGAAAGATGACCTTAGTAGTTATTTTTTTCTGAACATTTGCCCATAGAAGTATGGTGATAGTTTGCTATTGGTGTTTGATATATAGTTGCTGTAGACTACCTAGTCGTGACTCTATCTCCAGAAGTAGTTGAAAAGTTTAAGGAAAGACTACTCGGCAAGTAGATTGAAGTGACCTAGTAGCTGCATCACCCACTATAGATACTTGCATGCTCTTGGTCTGAAGTATAAGTATTGTTATTATTGAAGAAAAGGAGCGATTTGTGGCATTTGCGGATGGAAAGGCAATCTGTACATTAGAGCAGAAAGGACCGTGTATTGCATGGATAGTGCTCTGAATATGATCTTTTTGTCTCTAGAGTCCTATGATACTTATGGCATGAGAACATAGTCAGCTAGATGCAAGTTTCTCTTTCTGACTCTGATAGTATCGTTGTTTATTTTTTTTTAAACAAAAGTTTCAAAATCTTAAAGATTGCTTGAGTTTTTACTAATAGTCTAGCTGTAAGTTTTCCTCAGGTAGTTTTATATGCTAAAATAGTACTTGTTGACAATCATGTCTATAAGTTGTTTGGCTGAGGGGGTAAGTGGTTGCCAGTTGAGTTTGAGTGTAGTGTAGTTCCTGTTGTGATCGCTGGCGTAGTCTTGCCAGGGGAGGTGTTGTCGACAGAGACATAACAATACGTTGAAAATAGTATCGCAGGCCATGTCCATGAGACTGAGTTACTACCACTCACATAACAATAAAGTCACCAGCTTGTCTATACTCGGCCAATGCTTTATGACATTCTAAGGATGGTACTGCAGCACTGATTCCATAAGACTGAAGTACCACTTGAGAATATTTTAGTTACGAGTCAACAAACTTCCCTATACCTATGTCATAAACTACCACTGTTTTTACACTTTTTTACCCTTTTTCTGCTACTTAAGTGGACTCAACATCTGTTTAAGTAAGAATTAAATAACCTTATTGCTGAAAGTGCTGTCCCTGTACCCTAGGGCAAGTGTGATATTGAGATACACCTGTGTATGCTAGGGTATTTGATTGCTTATCCTGTATAAGAACTTATCAGCAAATGATGCGATTTGTTTGTGGGATATTTTGAGGAAGAAGGGAAGGAAAATATTGGAAAAATCAACGTATAAGTCGATTTGTTATGTTTATGTGCCCTATAGACCCACTGAAATAGATTACATGTTGTCGAGAATCAACTGAATTACGTCTTACGTCAATGTTTAAATGATGGGTAGCTACATTTGAGGCTACGTAAAGTAGAGATACGATCTTAAGACAAGCTATCCGATGTCTAAATTCTATGAGATTGAAAGTTTGCTTAAAGCTACAAGTAGGTGATTGCAGCTATCGACATAAGCTGATAAGTATTCGGGCTGTGAACTTATAACGTATTATTGCAAGAAAAGCATTGTTATTTTAGCACCATGAAGAGATATAAGAGTGGGATCATCTCTAGCTGCCACTGCTCGAATTGACTCTAAAGCAAGGGGAAGAAATTGTTAGGGCTTGTACATACATAACTATACGATCAGCTTTGAAGGTTTGTACTACTAACCGTCTTAGAGGTAGACTACTCGAGGTATTATCTATTGCCACAACGAATCGAAGAAGTTTTATATACTTGCATCTATTCTTAACGGCTTAGTAGGAGTCTAGTGGTAGTCTTATATCGTATCCTAGTTATATAGCAAGAAAAGTCCTCTTTAGTTACGGTATCTAAGCAAATACGCTCTAACAAAGCCCCTCACAAAAGATATCAGATCTAATAGATAGTCTGGAGGATTGATGTGATCCAGCGAAGTAATGACCAGATTGAAAATACGCTAGAGACATGAATTCACAAAAACATGCTGCGGTTACTTCATCGGTAGCATTAGGTTGGCAAGTATCACGGCAACTGACTTCAACACAGGCTGCACACTCAAAAAATTATGAGGAGCTGTTATTTTTTTAAGAGAATCTTAGTTATCAGCCTATATGATAGTAGTTATGGCTCGAATGGCTTACTATGTAACATTAGTATTACTTGCATGATGGTCTGGTAGTAGGGAGAGTAGTCTATGCCTGGGAACTTCTTGATGACCTACCCCAGAATGAAGAACCAGAAGCAATCGCGATCCCACAAGTTGTTGTCCGAAAACAGCTAAGTTAGTATCTTCAAAGCAGCTGCTTATGTTCTCAATGAACGCAGGAAAACTAGTAGATATCGTATGTCCATGAAGTCAACTGACAAGGCCAGAGCTTAGTCTATTGATTACTAGCCAAATCTGCTGAAGAAGAAGGTAAGTTTGCTGAGTTCCTATATGACTGCATCTGAGTTCTTAAGAGTGCCCTATACTCCCTCGCTGGCATAGCTCTGCAACAAGTCGATTAGCTTACGGTTGGATAGTACAAGATTGGGAGTTATTTTGATTTGCAACTAGGCCAGGTTGTTGATGCACCTGAGTATGGTCAGCCTAGTCTAAGTACTCAATCCTTGTTCTTTTAGTGCTAGGTTGCCTAGCAGCATGATGAGTGTTTCGAACTGTAGAGAGGTGAGTCCGTAGACTGCTTTGTAGTTTTCGATGAGTGAGTTGCAGTTGAAGCCGGTGGAGAGCCAGGAAGTGCGTTAGGTGCTGCTGATGAGGACAAGTAGTTTTTGGAAGTTGTTGTTGCGTTACGTGTCGTAGTCGTGGGGGACGGGTAGGTTGTTGAACAGGTATCTTTGTTTCAAAGATTGCTCCATAAATTATATTGACTATTATATGCGCCAATATCATTAGTAACCAACTTATCATACTAGTGACTCTATTACCAAAAACAATAACTATAAGTATTTTCATAGAGAAAAGTATAAATTACAGCTAAGTTGCTTAAAATACATAATATAAATGATAGATGAGACTAAGTTTTATATTTAAAAGTGATCAAATGAGATGTTTCTTAGAAGCGTAGTGTAGATTGAAGTAGTTATCGTAGGTGGGTTTCTGAAGTGCCCTCCTCGACTCATTCTGTCTCTGCTCTTAATCCGACGAGTCATTCCACTCCTGGAACACTATATCGTTATTGGTCTACATTACTACACTCTTACTATTGTGTCAAACTATGACTCTTTTTAGTTGATACGCAACATAATTGACTTCTAATTTTGTTTAAACACCTTTCCTGGATTCTTTTTCTTCTTTGTAGGCTACTTCCAATATATATAATTGTTCAGATAGCCTACGTTCTTGCGCTGACCATTCACTTTTTTCTTCTTATCTGCCCCTTTCTTGTCTTTCTTTTAATCTTCGTCCTAGTCTGACAACTACTAGATTACCCCCAGCTTGCCCTATCTCCTTCTCCCTCTTTTCTTTTTGTTTTTCTTACGAAAATCACCGTTATGTAGACCTTCCTAGACATTTTCAAGATCCATCTAGGGTGTTTAGTCGAAGTAGTCTTCATCATCGATTTATGACAAAAAGTCAACGTCTTTCATTTACTTTGACTAGAAGATGTCTTAATCTGAGTTAGATCGATGTAGTCTGTTGTGGTCTACTGGCACTTAGGGCTACTCTGGAGGTTAGCTGAGGGCAGGCAGAGTGGCCACTGAGACCTTAGGGATGATGTATTTATGGTAAGCTGGAGGTGGAGGTTGCTTACTGGCTTTGCAAAGAAATACTATCTAAAAGATGATAGAGATCAGAAATATTGCAGCTAGATCGATAAAAGCATAAAATAGTCTAAGGGATGATGAGTTTGTTTGTTGAATAGTCGTACCTATGGCTCCAATTCCTACTAGTATAAGCCATATGATGATATTGAGTATATGTAAGGGAATATGACAAGGAGGGGAAGAGTAGGTGAAGCTAGTGAAGGGTAGATTGAATAGGCCTGAAAAAAGTATGTAGAAAGCCTGTTTGTTGATGCAACTGAAGATAGTGATGATATTAACTCTATAGCTGTTGTTGCCGAACTACAACCACTATCTGAAAGAATCAGATTTGTTAAGAAAACATCGAAATATGATAGTATAGGTAAGACTGATACAAATGAGAGCACCAGCCAAGGCAACAAACAGCCAAGAAGGCAACTAAGGCGATTATAGCATTGTATACAGCGAGTTGTAGTGGAAACTAATTTGAACAAAAGCAACACACTGAGGAATAGTCAGTAAGAAAGCTAAAGCAAAAAGGGCACTACTTGCAAAGCACATCAAAGGCAACGATAGTAAAAGTAGTGTACTTGCTGGCATTATTAGTATTTTATGGTGTTACTATCCCTATACGAATTGCAGATAGGCTACTGTGGGTTTCAGAATGCATTTGCTTAGAGTAAGATTGTCTATCTAGTAGCTGCTTGGACACGCACTGACACACCCTGAAGCGTATGTGTAGAAAGAGGGAAAACAGAGCGAGCACTAGCCGTTGCTGTTGCATAGCTGGCAGTTTTATCTGAGACAGTTGCGGCATAGATTGAGATACGGATAGGGGGCAACAGGTGGACATGAAGAGTAACAGTTGCCATAGAGAAACAAGGAACCAGTTGTGCAGGTGAAACATTGTTGGAAATCACAAGTCACACACAAAGATGGACAGTTAATACAAGTATTACTGGATTAGTTGGCATAATGAGTAGAAGGACAACTAGTGATGCAAGTGGAAGCTAGCAAATATCTGCCTTAGTAGCATGATGCGCATGTTGTCGGTGAGTTAATACAAGTTTTGCAAGGCAGTTGGCATAGAAGACATTGTCTGGTTAATGTATTGGAGTAGTAGGGGTGTGTACATGTGAAGGTGCAGTGATATGTGATTGGGTTGAAAAGTAAGGATGAGTTGGCACAGGTGGAGCACTGGTCTGAGGCAGAGTATGGGCAGCTGAAACACTGAGACTGACATCGCTGGCATATACTGCCCTAAGGGAAGTAGGTAGGTGGGCATGGCGAATAACACTGGTTGTTTAAGAGATATGACAATTAGTAGCAATGTGTGCAGTTGGTAGGAGATAAACTGCATTAAGCACAAGGAGCAGTGCATGACGCACATGTAGTAAGAGTATTAGCATATGTATGAGTTGGACACACAGAATAGCAAGTGTTACTAAATATTCTATAATTGACTATACAACTCAAACAGTGAAGAGGCTGGCCAGCCAGACATGTAGAGCACGGAGAGTAGCAGGCAGCACAGAATCCATTGTAGCCTACTAAAGGAGCAGTGCATGTAATTACGCAAAGAGAGCCCTATAGAAAGTAGTTCTGGATACATGAAGTGCATGTGGATGGATTAGCTATGCATGTGAGACAGGGAGACTGGCATTGCTGACAGGTGTTGGATACGTTGACAGTGTTGCCGAAACAAACAGATACGCATTGGTTGGTTGCTGCGTAAAAAAGGAAGGGAGATGCGCAAGTAGTGCAATTAACTGAACTAGAACAAGATAGGCAAGGCGAACTACAAGCATGACATGTGTTTGAAGTATCAGAATATGTATTATTAGGACATGAAGAAAGACACATGAAATTAGAAAGAAATCTTTAGGAAGAGACTTGATTGCATGAAGAGCAGTTATTGGAACTAATAGAACAAGTAAGGCATGGCAACTGACAAGTCTAGCATAGACTACTATTGGCAGAAAGATACGATCCAGAAAGACACTAGGGTAGGCATACTCTGAGACTGAGCTGGAAAGGATAGAAACCAGCATTACAGTTGGTACATCCATCGGTATTACAAGACGAACAATTAGCAGGACATGCAGTGCATATATTGGAGTAATTGTATTGGTTGGCACCACAGCCAATAGCACATGACGAGTCTGTTTGCAGCAAATGACCACTTATACAAGAGATGCATATGCTGATAGATGAACAAGTATGGCATGGAGATATGCATCGAAGGCATACATTCCCAGAAGAATAATGAGTCTGAGGGCAAGAAGAAATACAGTTGCCTTATATAAGGAATGAAGTAGATGGACAAGCAGTGCAATTAGATGCGAATAGTGAACAAGTAGAGCAAGATGAATGGCAGTTGTAACAAGTTGAGTTGAATTGGAATTGAGTGGAAGTGCATGATGCTACGCATAGATTGGTAGGCTGGTTGAGTAGGGAAAGAGCGTTGACTAGAGGGTTGTTGTAGCAAGAAAGACAGTGAGTGGAGTTGTCGCACTATCGGCATATGCTTCCACAAGTGGCAGTGAATCTGAAATTATTAGTAGACGATCCTATAAGAATACTAGAGGCAGTATTGGCTGTAATTGACCAGAAAGCACTACTGATGGTAGTAGGATTGATTAGTCCATTCAGTTGTATTCTTAGTTAATTGCCAATCATATTGTTTATAGTAATAATAAGGATGCTTCCTGAGAGAGAATGGCTTATATTCCAGGTTGAAGATAAAGATAAGGAAGATAAAGAGTACTAGGCAGGAATATTTATGATTAGTTGTCTAGCTGACAAAGGAACACTGTTTATTGTAAAGTTTAGTTGAACAGCCTAACCCATAAAGGAAGAATTACTAAGAATACTAAAGGGAAGAGTGAGTGGGTCGAACGAGGGAGAGGGTACTGTATCTGTGACTGCCTAGTAGCCGTCTACCAGTAAAGATACTCCTATTGACCCACTAACTGTGGTTTGTTGTGGATTGTATACTCTGTCTATGACTACTTGAGTGTCTGCTGAAGTTATAGTGAATGTCTGATGAGATGAGCAGGCTGAGCATGAAGCCAGAGTGTATTCAATAGGTAGAGTGAATACAAGAGTGATTGTGCCATTATTGATGTTAAGTCCATGAGTGAACTGTATGGTGTATCTGGCTAGTTCTCCCACTCTTGTATTGTTGGGCGTAACTGTAAGCATGGTGAATGATGTGACTGTGCTCATGGCAACTGTGACAGCCTAGGTGAGTCCCTACACCACTGTGGATGCGCTTTGTAAGTATATTCTGAAGGAATCAGTAGGCTTAGTAGAGGGTGGATTGCGGATATTGTCTATAGTGAGAGAATATGTGGGAAGACCATACTGAGGAACTAGTACGTTAGGGAGGGTGAACTGAAGGTAGGTGGAGGTGCTGGGAACGCAAGTAGTAGATACTGCATTGATAAGGCAGTTAGGAGATGATAGAGAATATACTGAAGGGAAGTAGAGGTGAAGCAGTGAACTAGGCTGCAAAGTATTAGTATTGTTTATAGTGATTGTATAACTAGTTACTGCTCCAACTGTGAGTGAGGTAGGCTGTACTACTGCACTGATGAGTCTGGCTGGAATAAAGGCAGTAGAAATAGTATTTGAGGACTATAGTACTTGTGAGGGCAGTTGATATGAGGTCATGCTAAGTGTTGAACTGAGGAAGGACGGATTGGGTATTCCTACTAATGTCAGATTGTATACATTAGAGTATCCCAAGTAGTTACCAAAAGATAAAGAAGAATTAATTAAGGCTATTCTTAGTTGAGTGTTCGAGATGACAGTACAGTTAAGCAGGGCTCGATTGATTAACACATCGAAATAGCAATTAAGACTGCTTCCAGTTGTAAGAGAGTACTATGAACCAAAATTAATAATGAAATAGTCGGGAAGAAAGGCTGGAGAGAAAGAAATAACATAGTTCGTGTTCGCACCCATGAGTGAAGATGTAAGAACAAGCGAGGCAGTGTTAGTCTGAGTTGCATTGTTGGATAGACTACAGCACTGAGCAGATGAGTAGGCGAAGTTGTTTCTCATCAGCTATACTCTTACTTGTGTAGTGGCGCTTACAGGCATAGTGAATCTTATTGGTTTAAAGGTGATACTGATAGAGGCGAGGGCAGTAGATTTGAATATTCTGAACAAAACTATTTGATTACTGCCTGGTCGGGTTATGACTTGATCAGTGTATGGTGAAGATGCACCGTTGTTGACACTGAGACCATAGTTGAGAGTGTCTCCTACTAGTAATTAGGCTGGGAAGGTGACTGCTACGCTGTCTGATAGGGTGGGCGCAGTTACTGTTGTGAAGTTGAGGATGCCTTAGCCACTGCCTATTCTGAAGTCCATCACTGGCATATTGAGAGTCTGCAGACCAGAAATAGTAACAAAACATGTGCTTGCTCTTGTACCGTTAGGAAGCAAATATACAATAGTTGTTTGTGAGTTGGGCTAAGTCGTAGCTGGATTAGTCACTTGGGTTACAATAAACGAGAAGGCAGTTGTGCGACTTGCCTAGATAAATAGATTAGTTGCAGACAGGCTGTTACTAGATAGGGCTGAACATGTGGCAGAAGTGCACGATGAGTAGCTGAGCGTACCTGATACTAGTGAGTTGGCCCATCTTGAGGGAAAAAATAGACGAAGAGAACCAGTCTCAGGTAGAGGTATACTGGGATGGGGTGTGACTGTGAAGGTGTATGCAGATGCACTACTTACTAGAGTATTGGCTGGAGAAACAGAGCAAGTCATGGATGCAGCGTATATAAGAGTAGAAAGAGTGGTTGAGTTGATAAGCACGTTAGCATTGTTGAATACGCTGAAAACAATATTCTGAGTGCCCTAGTACAAAGGATTGATAAGATTGCCAATTGAGTACTGTACTGTGAAATTGGCATTCGAGAGTGGGCTTGTGAACAATCCGTTTATTCTGAGACTACTAGGAGGAGACTGTGCGATGCTAGCTGAGGATATTGTACATCCAGTTTGGCAGAAATTGTTATTGGGGGACGGCGTGTTTGCTGAAGTGGTGGTAAATTGATTGGTATATGCAACTATTATGTATGAGTTGGCGGGAAGGGAATAGTTCTGGAAAGTAGCCGTAAAAGTATGAATAGTAGTCGCTGCTCCAGTCGATGAAGACACAGTGAGATTGGCCCAGAAAGTTTGTTGAGAAAATACGGTGATTGATAGCAAGAGCACTATTAGTAGTGCTGTTTTCATTATTATAACAAAACTATCATTTTTAAAGTGTATCTATGTAAACAACAATCTGTAACTGACTATAAGAAATAACAAAAATTTATGAAAAAATGAATAAATGCTTACAAACATGCTCTATCATGTTGGCAAACCCACATATTTTCACTTAATGGCTTCTAGCATGATCAGAAACTCTGAAAAAGTTGGCCTTTTGGCAGGCAGAAAGGCCAAAGCTTTCTTAAGTATGGGTCTATACACTTAGAACTCGGCACAAGTGAAACCTATTTTGTTGATTCCTTAGCACAATTCTATTTGTTTTTTTATTATTTTGGAGTAGCTTCTGCCTGTGAGTGCAAATATTCCCAATTTTACTACTGATTTTCCTTTTACTTCCACTTTGCACTTGTACCTGAACCATAGCGGAATGCCAGTCATTATCTACAGCATAACACAGCCTAGAGACCATATGTCTATCTTGCTCAAGTCCTATGTTCCTTCACCGCTGTTCTAGAGCACTGCTAGCAACTAAGGAGGCATGTACTCAGGCGTAATAGTCTATCTATACTATCTTATACTATTTTGGGCAAGCCGTTCTTGATGGAAAAAGTTGAGCCGAAGTCAATTATCTTGACTTGAGGCTGACCTTCGATCAAGTTTATCATTATATTCTACAGCTTTATATCACAATGCACGAATCCTGCCTTATTTATCAGCTGTAGACCGTGGCAGAGCTGACTCAGTATTGACTTAAAATGACCTTTCTATGCCAGTTACCTGTAAAATTCTTTAAATCTGACCTTAATAAGCTTATAAGTACTTAGTAGACGCGTTCATTATTGAAGAAAGTTCCTTGTATTTCGCTGACCATCTTTGCCAGAGAGTGCCCCACTAGTTCCTGCACTATATACCCGCATTTGCCTGCTCTGAACTTCTACACGAATCGCACGATGTGTTCTTGACCTGTTTTTTGCTATACTTACCTGCATCTTCCTCCATTTTTTTATTTATTTTTCCTTTATGAAAGAAAACTTCGCCAATCTGAGCTTCGTTGTTAAAACACTATGCAGAGGTCTATAGGCTGTACTACTTGAGCGCGTATTTGTGTTGTTGTGCGTCTTATACTTAAAAAACAACTGCGAATCCGCCCTTGCCGATCTCCCTTACTACCTTATATCCTCCTAGTTTGGGCTTGGAGGACTGTTCTGTTTTGGGCTTGGAGAAAGTAGATCTCATTTTGAGTGTTTCTTAGTGTTTGAGCAGAATGTCTTAGTGTTTGTTGAGGAGGTGTACTGCTTGAAAGTGAGTGGAGGTCAGGCGGTAGGTGGCTTATTGGAGGGACTGGTTGCGCTGTTGAGGTGCTGGGCTGCGGTTGAGGCCGTAGAAGGTTTGCTTGAGAGCAGGTAGGAGTGGAGTCCTTTTGGAGTGCACACTGTTCGTTGCCTGCAAACTCATCTTTATAATAACATTAACACATAGAAAGAACGATTAAAGTTAGATAGTTAACAAAATAATATAAAAATGTAAGACCTTAGATATGTTTAGCTTGAAAATCGTATTTGGTTTTTGAAGAGTGCCACAGTTATCTTTTTAAAACTTATATTAATTAAAAAGATGATTTCAGCTGTTTGTAAATGATTTTGTTTATACTGTTGCTATATTATGGAGTTGATTAGTAATTGTAGTTATAATTTAGTTGATTTCTACGAATTTAACTCATAATATCGAATTAAACCAATATAGCAAAATCAAACACCTTTCTCCTAGCCCCTCCTTTCATCTCCATTCCTCATTTCATCCACTCTTCTTCATTTTAGAGACATTATCAACATTTTTAAAAAGATTTCCATTTCAATCTTCAGCTTCCATCCATGTAGCTTAGATTTTACTGAAGATACAGGCGAGCAGTATACCTTGAGGGTGTGTTAGTGCTTGCTGGTAGTTGTCGCGTTCACTGGAAGTTACTGGTGGCACTCTTCATTGTTAATATTGCGTTATTCTTCGATTAAATGGAACATTCTGTGCAGAATATAAAATATTGATACTTCTTCCCATGACTACAACCACCTCCTACCTCTTCCAAGAAGTAACTCCAGAACTAGCTTCACTCGCACACCGCCCAACTCTCAAAAGCACCTTCCGAATTCATCAACTCGACGTCACTCTGGCCCTCACTCCTCACTATCTCTTCATCTTTGACCAGGCCTCACACAGACACCCTACTCACTACTCTCCTTTGTCGTTTGACTTCAAGTTCGAAGTAGTCTTCCAGTCCCTACCTGAGTGCCCTTCTTCGTCTGTTTAACCCTCACCATACCAGGCATTAGGAGTGCCGATTGGCATCAAGTTCGAGCGAGAAGGATGCAGTGAGTAGCTCACTTTTTGTTCAACAGTGCAAGTTATTGAGTCCTGGGCAGTCTAACTATAGAAAAAAATCAACCAGCGCAACTTCCACAAACTATTCAAAGCCAAACGCAAAATAGGCAAGGGAGCTTTCGCTACTGTCTACATGGCCGAAAGACTAAGAGACCAAAAAATGGTAGCAGTCAAGGCGTTTTCAAAGGAAAAACAGTTTGCTAGTGAAAAGGGCAAGGATTCATTGGAAAACTAAATAAAACTGATGCGCAGACTCAGTCACAGCAACGTCATGAAACTATAAGGAGTCTACTAAACTGACAACTCAATCTATGTCATCCTCGAGTATCTACAGGGCGAACAACTCAACGACACTCTCAGGGTACTTTTTATTACACGCAGAGCGGCAAAGTGTTCGAAACTCAACAAATCAAGACAATCCTTCAGTCAATCCTTAGAGCCTTGGGTCACTTATCAGCCCATAGGATAATCCACCGCGATCTTAAGCCTTAGAACATAATGTTCAAGGAAATCGGGTCCTTCGAGGTGTCCTTATGTGATTTTGGGCTGGCTACTCACGCAGACTAGGAAAAGTACTTGTTTGTGCGATGCGGAACTGCAGGCTTCGTGGCTCCATAGATCATCAACATCAAAGATATGTCGACTAAAAGCGAACCAATTAGCGATATATTCTCTGTAGGGGTGATCTTCCACTATCTACTCTTTGGATTTTCAGTTTTTGAGGGCAAAAAGTATAACGAAATACTCAGTCAGAACAGAGCTTGTAGCTTCAATTTCAGCAAAGATATCTATCAACAAATGCACCTCCATGCCTTCGATTTGCTCACTAAAATGCTTGAAATTGACCCAAGCAGACGTATCAGTGCAGATTCTGCACTGAGCCATCCGTACTTTGCTGAGGCCATGGACATCGAAGTTGAAACCAAGTTGTTCAAGTCAGTCTCCAACAAGGCATTGTTTCTGCTCGAAAAAGACCTGATGACTCCCTCCACTGGTTTCCGCAAGACACCCAATACCAAGTAAAACAAGAAGGCTTTTATTTAATCGTCGAGGAGAATGAGGGGTTGAAGCTGATCTTTTTAATTAATGCTATCTCTATTCCTTAAATCTCAAGTAACGCTAACTCATAGCTTATCTATACTATTGATAATTTTCAATAATATTTAAAATTTAATGATTTTTATAGACAAAAATAGTGATAGATCAGTGGTAGACTCTTAGCGATGGTCCTTTGCTGATGTGGTCGAGAAAATTGTGCTGATCTTTCTTGAGTCCTTCCTTTCCAGGCCAGTGGTTGATAGTAGGGTAGGCACCTGGTCCTGGCTTTGAGTTTTCCTTAGAAGGTCTGCTTTGGTCTGCAGTTTTCAGCAAGCTAGGTTGACTACTTTTCTTCATCAGTTTGTATCGATCAAAAGTGTTATAGGCCAGTGGACAGGGCGAGTATGTGGCTGCTTCAGGGGCATCTTCTTTGATTTACTGAATTGGGTGATGAGGCAACCACTTCCTTTCGCTTTTGACGTGATTGAGATGTGTTCGTACATTGTATGTGCCTGGTCCTGGTGTTCTGTTGCCTTAGTACTCGCAAGTATCCATAAAGTTAATCTTGTCGCTAGCATGCACTACTTTCTGACTTCGTTTAGGCCATTCTCCCTCAATTCTGTACTTGTTTGGCGATGGAAAGGATTTTTTCTTTTCATTCAGACATATTTAATCTAGATAGCTTCTCCTATCTCCCCTCTTGTTCTGATGAGTATTCTTTTTGCTCCACTCTGGCTGCGTGTTGGCTTTATCTGAGTGTATTATTGATTACTGGCTGGTCCTGGAGAGCAAGCATACCTGATGCTTTGATCTAAGTAGGTGTCTTTTTTGGTGGGTTTCTGAGCTTGAGCGAAGGATTTGTGTCCTCCCTCGTACTTTCGAATAACGTTAGTATCACGATTCTGTCGTGTCCACTCGTAGACGTCGCTGATAGGTGGCAGCTCACTACCTTCCATGTATTTAGAAGAATAAACACTATAAATCATCAAGGAAAACGCAATCATATCATAACTAAATAGTTCTATATATAAAAATCAAAAAAACAAAGAAAATTTCAATAAAAAAGCATGAATTTCATTATCAAAACATATTTTCTTAATCCCTTTATTTTTCTTTGATTTTTCTTCATATGTTAATATCATAAATAATTTATATGATAGCTGACCATCGTCACCTTTCCTAGGCCCTTCGACGATAAAAAAGACAGGCAAAAGTCAGTCAAGATAGTCCTTTACTACTAGTTTACTCCACCAAATCTACTTTTCTGAACTATTTGACCTAAACTGTGCTCAGATACTATGGCTTTCCTTACATTTCTCGCAGCATATAGGACGCTTCTGCCTGTGATCATCGTCTCCCTATTCTCTGCTACTAAGATGTAGTCCTATAAGGCTAGAGTTTAGTGTCTTTTTTGGGCGATGTGGCTTTAGGTCAGCTCAATATCGACGAGTACATGTAACGAAAATGTGCTTTGTTGCACACATACAGAGAGTGGAACTGCATATTCGATCAATAGTCTACTATTAATGGTCGAGTTATTAAGAAAGTAGCATCAAATTACTACAGTAACCGTATATTTGAATAGCTGGCTAAATTCTAAGCTAATGTGGTCAATAATGGCAACGAAAAACTATATAGAAGCCACGATAGCAGAGACTTTAACGTTGAAACAGTAATCATGATGGACATCGTCGCAACTGTAGTATTAGACTGGGCGACAACTGACTGCGATTTTGCATTAAGGGCTTACTTTCCTAAACAAATCGGCAGGTGGAGATAACAACAAAGAATAGTATAGCAGCAGATAAGGATGCAGAAAGTCAAATAGAGCCAGTGGGTGTGGATGGACGGAACTTTAAAGGATGAGATAGCATATCCGAAAGTAAAAGTTAATGCGAAATGGTTTGGTGGCGTATTTTTGCTGATGGGCTTAGCTTTTTTTAAGTGGGGTAAAGGGGGAGACTGAATGATTGACTTCATTAGTGTTTTTGATCAAAACTAGTAAAACTGCTTTATAAGTATGGAAATCTAACAAAATGTTTTGAATTGTTTGCTTTTGATTCATATAGGTCATTATAGAGATATCAATAGAAATCATTCATTTATATCA
>Ga0169931_10002217_pt1 | contig 31789 bp, 31 predicted proteins | sample Kivu_15m_20L_FD_129675 | JGI IMG/M metagenome (GOLD analysis project Ga0169931, IMG submission 129675) | Freshwater microbial communities from Lake Kivu, Western Province, Rwanda to study Microbial Dark Matter (Phase II) - Kivu_15m_20L... | ecosystem: Environmental > Aquatic > Freshwater > Lake...
CGCGCCGCGGCGCTGGCCGGGGCGGCGGCGCTGGCCCCGTTCCCGGCGCCCGGCGTGGCCGCGCCGGAAAAGGCCCGGGTGGTGATCGCGGTGGGCGGCCGCGCCACCCTGTACTACCTGCCGCTGACGCTGGCCGAGCGCCTGGGGTACTTCCGCGACGAGGGTCTGGAGGTCGAGATCGCAGACTTCCCGGGCGGCGCCAAGGCCTTGCAGGCCCTCATGGGGGGCAGTGCCGATGTCTGCTCCGGCGGCTTCGAGCACACCCTGCAGATGCTGGCCAAGGGGCAGAAGCTGCAGGCCTTCGTGCTGCAGGGCAACGCGGCCCTGGCCCTGGCGCTGGTCAAGGGCCGGTTCGAGGGCTACGCCGGGCCCAAGGATCTGCGCGGCCGGCGCATCGGCGTCACGGCGCCGGGCTCGAGCACCCACATGCTGGTGAACCACCTGCTGGCGTCGGCGCAATTGAAGCCGGAGGACGTCTCCATCATCGGGGTGGGCACCGGCGCCTCGGCCGTGGGTGCGGCGCGTGCCGGCCAGATCGATGCGGTGTCCTCCGTCGAGCCGGCCCTGGTGATGCTGGAGCGTTCCGGCGACGCGCGGGTGGTGCACGAGACCTACAGCCCGGCGGGTACCCGCGCCGTGTTCGGCGGCGCGCTGCCGTCGGCGTGCCTGTATGCGAAGCAATCCTTCATTCAGTCCAACCCTGGCACGGTGCAGGCCCTGACCAACGCCATGGTGCGCGCCCTCGCGTGGCTGCAGCGCGCCGGCACCGATCAGGTGCTGGCTGCGGTGCCGCCGGAATTCACCCTGGGGGACAAAGCGTCCTATGTTGCCGCGCTGGAACGCCTGCGCCCGGTGTACTCGCGCGACGGGCGCATCCCGCCGGAGGGTGTCGTGCTGACCCAGCGCGTGACCGCGGCCCACGATCCGGCGGTCCGGGCAGCCACCGGGCTGCAGCCCGAGGCCGCCTACACCAATGCCTTCGTGGACAGGGCCCGGGTACGCTGAACCAGCGTCCCGCCCGCCGGTCCGACACCCGGTCCCACAACCTTCCAACCCTGCCGGGCTGCGCACATGAACGAACAGCCGTCTCCCATCACCGTCGACAGCCAGGTCGCCAGCATCTTCGAGTGGCGGCGCGGCTTCAACACCATCCACCTCATCGACCTCGGGCTGCGCCTCGGCCTGTTCGAGGCGCTCGCCGCCACGCCCGGCAGCAGCGCGGAGGCGCTGGCGGAGCGCCTGTCGCTGCATGCGCCCTATGTGCGCACCTGGCTGTGGACCGCCCACGGACTGGGGCTGGTGGACGCCGAGGGGGAGGAGGCCTTCCGGCTCGCGCCCTACATGGACCAGATCCTCGCCAGCCGCAGCCACCCGCGATACCTCGGGGGCTACGTGCAGCTCGGCACCGAGGTGGCGGCGGAGGACTTCCGGCGCGGGCGCGACGCCTTCCGCACGGGTGCAGTGACCCCCTTCCAGGGGCGAGGGGAAGACTTCGCGCGTCTCATCGCGGACTCCACCTGGGGCCTGCAGATCGCCACCGCGCGCAAGATCCTGCCCGGGCTGCCGGGCATGAAGGAGGCGCTGGAGGCGGGCGCGTCGGTGCTGGAGGTGGGCTGCGGTACTGCCAATTTCCTCCTGCAGCTGGCGAAGGCCTTCCCCGCCTCCCGGCCGGTCGGTGTCGACATCGACGCCGACAGTCTGGCCGTCGCGCGGTCGCGTGTGGAGGAGGCCGGCATGACCGGGCGGGTGCGCCTGCTGCACGGCGACCTCGGTGCCGTGGTGCCGCCGGCGAGCATGGACGCGGTGGTGATGATCGAGGTCCTGCACGAGATCTCGCCGGCACTGCGTCCTCACGTCGTCCGGGCGGCCGGGGCCGCCCTGAAGCCCGGCGGCTGGCTGGTGATCGTGGACGAGACCTACCCCGCGACGCTGGCCCAGACGCGGGATCCGGCCTATCGCTTCCCGCTGCAGACCGGCATCGAGGAACTGCTCTGGGGGAACGTGCTGCCCACCCAGGCCGAGCAGGAGCAGCTGCTGCGTGACGCCGGCTTCCCCGAGCCGCCGGGACGCAGCCTGATCGGCGAGGGCTTCACCGTCCTGACCGCGCGTCGCCCATGAGCCGCCTGTACGACGAGGTCCTGATGGACCATATCCGGGAGGCGCGCAACTACCGTGACATGCCGCAGGCCGATCGTCGCGGCGAGGCGGTGAGCCCGGTGTGCGGCGACAGCTTCCAGGTGTTCGTGCGCCTCGAGGGGGAGGTGCTGGCGGACGTCAGCTTCCAGTGCGAGTGCTGCGGCATCTCCATGGCCTCCGCCTCCATCATGACCGAGTGGGTGCGCGGCCGTCGCATCACCGAGGCCCTGGCCCTGAAGGACGTCTTCCTCGACGCCATTACCCGCCACGCCGAGTCCCTCGGCGCCGACGCCCACCCCGACCACACCGCCATCCTGCGCGTGGTGCGCGCCACCTCCAGCCGGGAAGGCTGCGCCAGCCTCGCCTGGCAGGCCCTCAACCACGCCATCGGGGTCGGACCTCGAAAGGGTGTTGATGCATAAGGGATTTGTGCCAAAAAACGGCTGTTTTTCGGGCTTACAGGGCCATTTTCGGGGGCAAAATGCTCGAGCTCGGGGCGGCTGATGGGCTGGGGGATGCCGGCGGAGGCGGTGAACGCGGTCCCTGAGCTGGAACGTGTCAGGGACATCATGGGCCGGAACGGGAACCGCCACACCCCGTACCCGGCCGGGTGTGGCACACCCTCAGGCCTCGGTTGCAGCAGGCGGCCGGAACCTGCCCGTGGGCGTGCCACCGCAGCGTCGCGCGGCGGCATGAACATCACCCTGGCGCCCGAAAGCTCGTTTGACCCGATTCCCGGGGCGGGTCAATAATCGATTGCAGCATTTCCCGTACTTCTCCACTCGATCATGCCCATCGCCCAACGCGACAGCGGGTACCACACCTACGCCGATTACCTCGGTTGGCCTGAAGATGTCCGCTACGAGTTGGTGGACGGCGTGGCGTATCTGATGGCGCCTGCCCCGACGCGTCGTCACCAGGAGGTCGTGGGCGAGGTGTTCCGGCAGGTCTCCACAGCCCTCCTCGGACGACGTTGCCGCGCCTACGTTGCGCCCTTCGACGTCCGTCTCCCCAGGGGCGGTGAGGATGACGCGCGCGTGGACACGGTGCTGCAACCGGACGTGGCTGTGTTCTGTGATCTCGCCAAGCTCGATGACCGGGGCGCCCGGGGCGCACCGGACTGGGTGGTCGAGGTCCTGTCTCCCGCGACGGCAGCGCACGACCAGACCGTGAAGCTGCGCGCGTACGAACGCGCCGGCGTTCCGGAACTGTGGCTGGTGCATCCTGCCGACCACACCGTCGCGATCTACCGGCTCGTCGATGGTGCCTATGGACGCCCGGAGATCCGGGAGACCGTCGGCCCGCAGTACGTCGGAGCGGTGACTGACGTGTTCGTCGACTGGGCGCTGGTGTTCACGGCGGACTGATCGCACACTCGGGGTCGGACCTCGAAAGGCTGTTGATGCATAGGGAATTTGTGGCAAAAAACGGCTGTTTTCCGGGCTTACAGGGCCATTTTCGGGGGCGAAATGCCCGAGCTCGGGGCGGCTGCTGCGCCCAGGGTCCATGGTCGACGACATGCTGATCCGCATCGATCCCCGGGAGGTGGAGATCACCGCCATCCGCGCCCAGGGCGCCGGCGGGCAGAACGTCAACAAGGTCTCCAACGCCGCCCACCTGCGCTTCGACATCCGCGCCTCGTCCCTGCCCGAGGAGGTGAAGCAGCGCCTGCTGGAGTGCCGCGACCACCGCATCACGGCCGAGGGCGAGGTGATCCTCAAGGCGCAGCGTCACCGCAGCCTCGAGCGGAACCGCGAGGACGCGCTGGAGCGCCTGCAGGCGCTGGTCGACGCGGTGTCCCAGCCCCAGGTGGCGCGCATCGCCACCCGTCCGACCCGGGCCTCACAGCGGCGGCGGGTCGAGGAGAAGGTCTCGCGGGGGCGCATCAAGGCGGGGCGGAAGAAGATCGACATGGAGTGAGTGCCAGCCGCCCGGGGAACGTTTCCGGCCGCACGACGTTCCCTTCGCACCGCCCAGCGTACGACCCATGTCGCACCCATACCAAAGTCGGTAGACCGAGGTCGGTTGCATTGCGCCACGCCGCCGTGGCATCGTGGGCATATCGTTTCCAATGCGAACGGGAACCCGATCATGCGCACCCCGCGATTCCTCCGACTGCTCGCCCTCCTGGCGGCCTCGGCCACCGCCCCTGCCCTCGCCCAGAATGGTGGCCAGGACGAACTCTGGGAAATCACCATGAGCGTCCAGTCCGACGGGATGAAGATGCCCGCCATGACGCAGAACACCTGCGCGCCCAAGGGCAAGCGCGAGGAACGCGTCCCGATGGAGAAGAACTGCCGCACCCTCGAATCGAAACAGAGCGGTAACCGCAGCATCTTCAAGTTCGAGTGTGTGGAGGGCGCGGACCGCTACACCGGCACCGGCGAGATCGAGGACCTGGGCAAGGATGCCTACCGCGGCTTCATCAACAGCAGCGGGACGCGCGACGGCGAGAAGTTCAGCATGCGCGTCGACATGTCCGGGAAACGGGCCGGCAACTGCACCTGGGAAGACCCGGCCAAGAGGGTCGCCGCCATCGAGAACAAGATGAAGGCGGAGATGGCAGTGATGTGCGACAACTCGGTCGCCAGGCTCGAGTCCGGCATGGTGTTCGGCGGGCCCGGCGTTGCGCCCGAGGCCCTGCTGTGCCGCGACCGGCAGGCGGCGTTCTGCTCCCGGGCAACGAACGAGCTGAACGGCATCCGCGACCGCGCCAGGTGGGATGCCGTGCAGGACCAGTACGGAGACAGATTCGAAAGCGCCTGCAAGCTCTGCAAGCTCGATTGCGCGGCCGCCATCGGCCCCTTGTGCAGCGATGCCATCGCCAAGGGGGATTGGCCGTGGGTGAAGAAATACTGCCCCGAGGCTACCACGCTGCGCGATCAGCATTGCGCCGGGCGCGACATGAGCTACCTGGACCCGAAGTATGTCCCGATGTGCACCGTTCTCGGTGGCACGAAACCGGGCGGCATCAAGTCCAAGCCTGCCGCCGACAGCAAGCCCGCCGATCCCGCCAAGAAGCCATCGCTCACCGACAAGCTCAAGGAAGGCGCGGACACGTTGAAGAAGTTCCTCAAGTTCTGACCCGACTGCAGCGGCGGCGGCGCGGCCGACCGTCGCGCCACGCGCTGCAATCTGATCGTCTGCGTCAGCAGCGGGCTCAGCCCGCCGGCACAGCCCGGTCGCGCGCCCAGGCCCGCAGGTGGGAGACCTTCTCGCGCATCACCACCGACAGCGGGCGGGTGCGTGCGATCTCCTCCAGGATGAGCGCGTCGCTCAGTGCTTCGCGGCGGGCGTGGCTCTCGTACAGGGCAGAGACGATGGCCTGCTCGATCTCCGCTCCGGAGAACCCCTCGGTGGCCGCGGCGAGCCGGGCCACATCGAAGCCGGCGCGCGCCTGCCTGCGCCGGTCGAGGTGAACGCCGAAGATCTCGGCCCTCGTCGTCTCGTCGGGCAGGTCGACGAAGAAGATCTCGTCCATCCGGCCCTTGCGGATGAGCTCTGGCGGCAATTGCTCGATGTCGTTGGCGGTGGCGACGAGGAACACCTTGCTGCGCCGCTCGGCCATCCAGGTCAGCAGCGTGCCCAGGATGCGCCGTGACTCGCCGCCGTCGCCCTGACCGGTGGCCAGACCCTTCTCGATCTCATCGATCCACAGGACGCAGGGGGCCATGGCCTCCGCGCCCTTGAGCGATTCGCGCAGGGCGCGCTCGGTCTCTCCCAGCCACTTGCTGTACAGGGCGCCGAAGTCGATTCGCATCAGCGGCACGCCCCAGGCGCCGGCAACGGCCTTGGCTGCCATGCTCTTGCCGCCCCCCTGCACGCCGAGCAGCATCACGCCCCGTGGCGGGTCCAGGCCCATGGCGGCGGCGTCACCCAGGAAAGGTTCGCGTCGCTGCTCCAGCCAGCGCTTGAGCCTGGACAGGCCGGCGATGTCGGAGAAGCGGGCGGTGTCGAGTTCGAGGCTCAGCACCCCGTCCCCGCCCACGAGCTTGTGCTTGTGCGCGATGACCTGCTGGAGATCCTCCCGGGTGAGCATGCCGTCCTGGATGGCGTGACGCACCAGGCGGCGCGCATCCTCCTGAGTCAGGCCGACCAGGTGCTTCACCAGCGGGTCGAGGACTTCCTGATCCCCCCGCAGGCTCCCTCCTGCCGAGGCCGGCGTGAACAGGCGCTGCGCCTCCTCCTTGATCAGGGCGCGGATGGCGCGCTCGTCGGGCAGCGACAGCGCGAAACGGGCGCACATGCGGTCCAGGTCCTCGGGCAGGTCGAGTTTGTGGCCGACGAGAACGAGAGTGCGTGCACTCCTGCCGAAGTCCAGCGCGGTGCTCTTGAGGAGCCGCTGGTGCACCGGGTCCGACAGGTAGTGGTGCACGTCCAGCAGAACGTAGATGCCGTTCTGCAGCGTGGCGTGGATGTGCCGCAGGCAGCCGCGGATGTCCTGCGTCTCGGGAATCGCGCCGCGGTGCGTGAGCGGATCCGGATGGTTGCAGCGGCGCAGGCCGTCGGTCGCGGTCCAGACGAAGAAGGCATGCCGCCTGAGGTTGGCGACGCGCTCGATCAGCGCGATGAAACGCGTCTCCTCGTGGGTCTCCACCGAGACGAGCGGAAAGCGCGAATCGAGGATGACTTCGAAATCGTGTTGGTCGTTCATGGGCGGAGGGCGGACTTCCGGTCGGTCGCGGGCGCCGGTCGCGCGCCGCATCGTTCCCGCTGTAACGACCGTATCGGCATGGGCTTGACCCGCCCGCCAGCCGTGCACCCCGATGCCGGTGCCAGTCCCCCTCGCCGGTCAGCCCAGGCTGCCCGGGACGGCTCGCGCCCCGGGCCGGCCACCGTGCTCAGTTGGTCTTGACCCGGGTCCAGGCGCGGTCGTAGGTCTTCAGGTCCTTGCCCAGGTCCTCGAAGATCTGCAGCTTCGCCCGCACCGCGGGGGGCGGATTGATGTTGGCGTTGTTGCGGATCTCCGGTGGCAGCAGCTTGATGGCCTCGAGGTTGACCGAGCCGTTCTTCTGCTGGATGGTGTTGAGCACCGAGATCTCCGGGCGCATGAGGAACTCGAGGAACTTCAGCGCATTGGCCTTGTTGGGTGCGGACTTCAGAACGCACGCGTCCTCCTGGTACATCGTCGCACCCTCCTCGGGGATGACGTAGCCCAGGGCGTCGGGCTTCTCCAGCACGTACATCATCGCGCCGACGAAGTAATGGGCGGCGTGGAGGTCGCCCGATTGCACCAGCGGAATGACCTCGTAGGTGAAGGCGCCGATGTTGGGCTTGTTGGCGAGGATCACGTCCTGGGCGGCCTTCACGTCGGCGGCGGCGCGCGAGTTCACCGATCGTCCGTTGACGATGAGGCCGACGCCGAGGGTCTCGCGCATGTCGTCGAGCATGGCCACCTTCTTCGGGTTCTTGCGCGCGTACTCGAAGAACTGCTTCCAGGACTTGAGATCCGGGATCTTCTTGCGGTTGTAGAAGATGCCGACGGTGCCCCAGGCGTAGGGCAGGCAGTACTCCCCGGTCGGGTCGGAGGCGGCACGCAGCGCGGACTTGTCGATGTTGGCGAAGCCCTTCATGCGGTTCACGCCCGTCTTCTCGAGCAGCCCGAGCTTGGCCATGATGTCGTGCATGTGCACCGACGGGAAGACGATGTCGTATCCGGTGGCACCGGCCTGGATCTTGGCCAGCATCTCCTCGTTGCTGCCGTAGGTGTCCAGCGTCACCTTGACGCCGTGCTCCTTGCCGAAGCGCTCCAGGATCTCCGGGTTGATGTAGTCGCCCCAGTTGTACAGGCTGAGTCTGCCCTCGGCCCAGGTCAGTGCGGGGAGGGCGAGGGCGAGGGTGGCGAAGGCGGTGCGGATCGTGGGCATCATGGTGTCGGGCTCCGGAAGGGGACGGAAGGGGACGGCGTGAACAGGCTGGCCAGGGCGGCGTGGTCGATGGCGCGCGCGACCACGCCGGCCGGGCGGAAGGCGGGCGTGGTCTCGGCCGCGACCAGAGCGTTGACCACGGCCTCCTCGATGGCCTGGACCACGGCCAGATAGATCGGGTCGAAATGCTCGTCGTTGATGGCCTCGAGCCGCCAGGCCGGCGCACCTTGCTGCGGCAGATCGATCGGGTTCGCGACGCTGAAGGCCAGGAAGATGTCCCCCGAGTTGTTGCCGCCCGGCGTGCCGCCGCGGCCGATGCCCAGCGCGGCCCGCTTGGCCAGCCGGGTCAGCTGATGGGGCAGCATCGGCAGGTCGGTGGCGACGACGACGATGATGGAGCCCTGTTCCTGGCTGAACAGGCAATCGTCCCGCAGGTGCCGCCCCGCGGGCACGCCGAGCACCGTGAGCCAGTCGCGCAGCCCGTGGTTGGCCTGCACCAGGACGCCGATGGTGCCCGTGCGATCGGGCAGCGTCACCCGTCGCGATGCCGTGCCCGTGCCACCCTTGAATTCGTAGCAGATCATGCCGGTGCCGCCGCCGACGTTGCCCTCCGCGACCGCACCACCCGCTGCCGCATCGAGGGCGGCCAGGGCGTGGGCCTCGGTGACGTGCTGGCCGTTGATGTCGCTGAGCACGCCGTCGTAGGTCTCCGCCACCACCGGCATCGCCCAGAGGTGGCGTTCGGTGAACGTATCGCGATGGCGCCGGATCATCCAGCGCACCGCCGCGTGATGCACTACGCCGACGCTGTGGGTGTTGGTGATGCACACCGGTCCGCAGAACTGCCCGGCGTCGCGGATCCAGTGGGTGCCGGTCATCTCGCCGTTGCCATTGAGCGCGAAGCTGCCGGCCCACACGGGGCGAAGCGCCGGTTCGTCGAGCCGTGGCACGATCGCCGTCACGCCCGTGCGCACCTGGGTGGGGGCATCGGCGACCAGCGTGGTGAAGCCGACGCCGACGCCTGCCACGTCGGTGATGGCGTTGAAGCGCCCGGGCGTTCCGGGGAAGGGCAGACCGAAGTCTCGTGCTCGGGGTTTCATGTGCGACTCCGGTCGTTCACTGGCGGCGGGAGCGCAGCCACAGGCCCGTGGCTGCGACCACGAAGGAGAAGGCCAGCAGCACCATGGCCAGCGCGTTGATCTCCGGTTTGATGCCGCGTCTGAGGATGCCGTAGATGTACAGCGGCAGGGTGCCGGAGTCCACCCCGGCGATGAAGTAGGTGATGACGAGGTCGTCCATCGAGATGATGAACGCGAGCAGCGCGCCACCGACGATGCCGGGTGCCAGCTGGGGCAGCAGCACGCGGCGGAACGTCACCCAGGGAGAGGCGCCAAGATCGGCCGAGGCCTCCTCGAGATCGGACGGGATGCCCGCCAGCCGCGCGCTCACGATCACGAAAACATAGCTCGACAGGAACACGCAGTGGCCCGCGACGATGGTGTGCAGGCCGAGATCCAGCCCGACGCCGACGAAGAAGACGAGCAGCGCGATGCCGAGCACGATGTCGGGCATGACCATCGGCATCACCAGCAGTGCCTGGTAGAGCGGGCGCAGCCGGAACCGGTGGCGCGTCAGCGCCAGTGCCGAACAGGTGCCGACGACGGTCGACAGCAGGGTGGCGACGGCGGCCACCAGAAGACTGTTGCGCACCGCAGCCAGCAGGGTTGCGGTGGACTGCACATAGTTGGCGGACCGTCCGAGCGAGGTGGGCAGGCCGAACAGGGAGCGGTACCAGTCGAGGGTGAAACCCTCCCACGCCATCATGTTCACCACGTTGGCGTTGAACGAGTACACCAGGATCAGCCCGATGGGCAGGTAGAGCAGGGCCAGGAAGGCGATGCCCCACGCGCCGAGCAGGCGGCCGCCGGTGATCGTGCTCATGCGCGCCCGTCCTCCCCCGCGTCGCGACGGGATCGCAGCGCGAGGCCCAACATCGCCAGCAGGATGGTGGCGAGCACCAGCATCGCCAGGGCGGCGCCGAAGGGCCAGTTGCGCGCTGCGAGGAACTGCTGCTCGATGGTGTTGCCGACCAGCATCACCTTGGCTCCGCCGAGCAGCGCGGGGACGATGAAGTTGCCGAGCGCGGGGATGAACACCAGCAGGCAGCCCGCCAGGATCCCGGGCGCCGTCAGCGGCAGAGTCACGCGCAGGAAGCCCTGCAGCGGCGTGGCGCCCAGATCCGCCGAGGCCTGGGACAGCGCCGGGTCGAGTTTCTCCACCGAGGCATAGACCGGGAGGAACATGAAGGGCAGCAGGACATAGCACAGACCGATCACCACGGCCGCCTCGGTGAACATGAGGTCGGGCGCGAGATGGCTGAGGCCCAGGGCCTCCATCGCGCGGGTGAGCACGCCGGTCGGCTTGAGCACCAGCATCCACGCATAGATGCGGATGATGAGGCTGGCGAAGAAGGGCAGGGTGACCAGGAACAGCACCAGCGGCTTGCGCTGACCCGGCAGGCGGCTGACCCAGAAAGCTGCCGGGTAGGCCAGGAGGAGGCAGACCGCCACGGTCACCAGGGCCAGGCGCAACGAGCGCAGGAAGATGCCGCCGTACACCGGATCGAACTCCTCGACGTCGCCGAGCGGCGCCCCCAGCACCCTGCCGTAGTTGAAGGGGTAGAACTCCCATTCCACGCCGCCATAGAGGCCGGGCGAGAGCAGGCTGTAGACGGCCATGATCCCCAGCGGCACCAGGAAGAAGCCGGCGAGCAGCAGGGTGCCGGGCGCGAGCAGTCCGGCCAGCGCCAGGCTCCTGGAGCGTTGCGGGCTCACGGACCGGTGCCCGCCATGAGGTGTACCGCCTCCGGGGCATAGGACAGGCGCACCGGCTGTCCGGGGGCCTGAGGCGGCCGCGCCTGGCGTGCATCGTGGCGCAGCAGCACGGTGAAGCGTTCGCCTGTCGGTGTCACGACCCGGAGGTGGCGGTCCGGCCCCGCGAACACGCTGCTCTCGACCGTGCCTTCGAAGGAAGCGGTGTGCGCCTGCACCTCGTCCTCGATGCGAAGCTGTTCGGGCCGCAGCAGGGCGTCCACGCGGTCGCCGGGAGAGAAGCCCGCATGGTGCGCCAGCAACTGCAGGCCATTGTCGGTCGCCAGGATGAGGTGGTCCCCCGAACGCCCCTGAACCCGGGTGGCGAGCAGGTTGCTGCTGCCGATGAAGCCGGCGACGAAGCGATTCGCCGGCCGGTCGTAGATCTCGCCCGGGTCGCCGACCTGCTGCAGGCTGCCGCCCGCCATCACCGCGATGCGGTCCGACATGACCAGGGCCTCCTCCTGATCGTGGGTGACGACGAGGAAGGTGATGCCCACCTGATGCTGCAGCGCCTTGAGCTCGATCTGCATCGCCTGGCGCAGGTGGCGGTCCAGGGCCGACAGGGGTTCGTCCAGCAGCAGCAGGCGGGGACGGTTCACCAGGGCGCGTGCCAGCGCCACGCGCTGCTGCTGGCCTCCGGACAACTGCCGCGGCCGGCGGCGCCCCAGTTCACCGAGCCCGACCAGGGCCAGCGCCTCGGCCACCCGGGCCTGCCGCTCCCGCCGCGGCACGCCCGCGACGTCCAGGCCATAGCCCACGTTGTCCGCCACGCTCAGGTGCGGGAACAGGGCGTAGCTCTGGAACACCGTGTTGAACGGGCGACGATGCGGTGGCACGCCGGAGAGGGAGCGCCCGTCGAGCGCGATGTCGCCGCCGTCCAGCGCCTCGAAACCGGCGATGGCGCGCAGCAGCGTGGTCTTGCCGCAGCCGGAGGGTCCGAGCAGCGTCAGGAACTCATTGGCGCGGATGTCGAGGTCGATGCCCGCCAGGGCGGCCACCTCGCCGCCCTCGGGCGTCCTGAAACGGCGACGTGCGTCCTCTACGCGCAGCAGGACGGGGCTGGTCTTGTTCTGGTTGTCTGACACGGGGTTGACGGGCCTGTTGCTTCCGCAACCCCGTCTTCTATCGCAAGAGCCTCGCGCTGGAAAGGGGTTTCTGCGGCCGGGCGTGCCACGCCTGCCGGTCGCGACGTGCCGGGGGCGGCACTGAACTGAGCCCAGCCTCCTTCCAGCGTGGCGAATGGTGCCTCGCCCTGGGGGGCTTGGGTTGGCCAAGTTGGCCAAGTTGGGCGATGCGCGGTAGGATCCAAGCGCCTTTAATCGGGAGGCTCGGATATGCAGGTCAACATGCTCGAGGCCAAGAATCAGCTGTCCAGGCTGGTCAAGGCTGCCCTGGCCGGTGAGGAGGTCGTCATTGCCAGCGATGGGAGGCCCCAGGTCCGTCTGGTTCCCTGCACCGTGCCGCCTGGCTTGAGCCTCAGAGGGGCTTGGGCAGGCCGTGCAATCGATCTGGATGCGGCATTCGGCGAAGAGGCCGATGAGCAGGCCCGCCGGCTCTTCAGCCTGCCAGGGGACGCTTCTGGCGCATGCCGCGCCCAGCCCGACCCCGCCAGGCTTCCAGAGCGCCCGGAAGGCGCCGGTACCTCCGCGTGACGCTGCTGCTCGACACCCAGGTGATGCTCTGGTGGCTGCTGGGTGATGCGCGCCTGCGCGCATCGACCCGGGACCTCATCGCTCGCACGGCCTGCGTGGTCTCTGTGGCGAGCATCTGGGAGGTGTCCATCAAGCATCGCCTGGGAAAGCTGCCTGTGGATCCTGCGTCCTTCAGGGACGCGTGCCTCGCCGCTGGCGCGACCGTCATGCCGATCAGTGATGCCCACGTGATTGCATCGGGCAGCCTGCCCGACATTCACGAGGATCCCTTCGACCGGTTGCTGATCGCCCAGGCTGCTGTCGAGCGGTGCACTGCAGTGTCGTCGGACGCCCGTTGGGACGGCTACGGCATAGCGCTTGTTCGACCCTGACCGTGGGTCGCACATCCGCCACATGCCGGAGGGCCGTGGCAAGAGTGGGCGCGTTCGAACCGGCAGTGCCACTGCGGCACGATGTCTCTGCAGACCCTTGTCGGGGGGGGGGGCGACGCATGTCCCGAACGCCCGGTACTCACCGGGCTGACATTTCGGCGTGGTCACGCGAGGCGTTGATCATGCGCCGCATCAGGATCGGTGCCGTGACGATCAGACCCCGCAGCTCTCAACATAGCGAGCAGGCGAGAGACCGGCTGGCGAAGACGCTGGCTACGATCAGGCCCCGGAAAGAGGCTGTGGACCAGAGGGTTGGTGCCACTTTACCCCAACCTGGCGGACGGGCATCACGCCGCCGACTGACCGTCGGCACTTTTGCCAGGTCAGGCGGATGCGCGGGCTCCAGAGCAGGCTGCCGCCGGCAACTCCGGCGAGCGCCGGCCTCGCGTTTTCTCTCAGTGCTTGTGCCCGGGCGGCTGCTTGTCGTGGGGCCCAGCACCGCCGGCCGTGCAGCCCTTGCCGGTCTTTCCCGCCGCCTCGATCATGAAGCTGATGCGGGCGGCGCCGGCGCGTTCGAACTGCAGCACACCCGGTACCGCTGCGCCCTGCTGCAGGTCCCGGGATGCCTGCGGGAACTCGATCACGTGGGCCGGGGGCATGAGGCTGGCGCGTCCGCCGGCCGGCAGGTCGAGCCCTGCCACCGCCTGCGGTGCCCCCCCGCCGGAACGGGGCGAGGCCAGTATCCTGCCCCGCAGCCCGTCTCCGAGTTGCGCGCCCACGAGGCGGTCGGGCTGACCGCCCTGGTTGACGAGCAGCATGACGTAGGCCTTCGTGACCGGGCCGTCGCATGCGCTATCCACGCGGACGAAGGGATGTGCGATGGTGATCTGGCCGTGTTTGAAGTCGTGCGCCAGGATCGACGACGCGGACATGCACAGCAGGGACGTGAGGGCGAAACGCGCGGAGGTGGTCATGGGCATGGGGTTCTCCTTCGGGGATCAGGGCTGAGGGACGAGGCCGGTGCCGTCGAGCACGGCCTGGAGGCGTTCGGTGAACCGCGCGGGCCGCCTGGCATGGCTCTCCGTGCCCGCGCAGAACTCCACGCGCGCGCCCGGCGCGCAGCGGCTTGCCACGCCGCAGGTGTCCGCGGCGATGTGGGCCGGCAGTGGGGCGCAGGAGAAGCAGCGTGCCCACCAGCGCGCCGCGCCCTCGCCGTAGCCGGGGAAATGCTCGTCCCGGGCGGAATGGAGGATGGTCACCGACAGCGGGGCCGGACAGGGTTCGCGGGCGAGATCCTCGGCACGGATGCCGGCGCCGCTGGCGATGATGGCGGTCGGCCGGACGGTCTCCGCGGCGTGCCGCAACAGCACGCCCTGGGACAGCGAGCCGCCGTCGGAGTGGCCGGCGAAGACCACGCGCCGCGGGTCGATGCACCAGCGTCCGGCGACCATGGCGGCGACCTCGGACTGACGCTGGACGGCGATCGCCGACAGCGGCAGCGGGGCGCTCAGTGCCACAACGAAGCCGGCTGCCGTTGCCGCGGCCGTGACGTCATAGAAGCGCTCGGCGGGCGTTGGGGCGAAGCCGGCAGGCGGGAACAGCACCAGCAGGCCGTAGCGCTGATCGGCACGGTAGTCGGTCGGCGTGACGACGCTGATCGCCAGGCCGCGAGGGGTGCTGGTCTCGCTGCGGCCGGCCGGTCCTGGCGCCGGCGCCTCGCACACCCCCGCGGACTGCGGCCCGGCGGGACGCGCCTCCGGAGCGGGTTGCAGCATGGTGCGGCCGAACAGGATGGCCAGCGACAGCAGGAGCAGCCACGGCGCCGCGCGGGTCAGACGCGCGAGGGTCTTGCCGCCCCTCACGGCCTGCCTCTGCCAGCGAGTGCACCGGCCCTGCGTGCGGTGACCGGCGGTTCAGCGCGGACCATGGATGTCGGCATTGCGGATCCGCGGTTCGCGCGCGAGCCCCGCGACCGTCGCCGCAACCTCATCGACGCCGGGCAAAGGCGTGGTCGCGGTCCAGCGGGCGCGCACGAAGCCGAAGCGGTCGATGAGGAACAGCAGGCCGCCTGCGCTGGCGCGTTCGTCGTCGAAGTCGGGATCTTCCAGCGTGCGCCGGTACAGCGCCCACGCGGCGGCTACGTCACCGGTCTCGTCCACCACTGCATCCCAGCCCGGCGGCCGTGCGGTGGTGGCTGCCTCAGGCGAGAGCACTGCGACCGCCTGCACGCCAGCCTGCGTCCGCGCGTCCGCCAGGGCCTCCAGCCGTCCGGCCTGCGCGGGGTTGTCCGCGAAGGCGAGCAGCACCGGCTGCTCCTGCCTGCGCCACCCGGCGAGGCTGCGCAGCTCCCCCGCAGCGTCGGCATGGCGCAGGTCGATGGCGGGCAGCCAGGGATCGTTCGGGCTGATGCGGCCCGTTACCGGCCGCGCCTCGTGACCCAGCGACAGGGCGGACAGGTAATTGAGCAGCTGCCAGCGCTCGTCCGCGGACAGGCGGTCGCGGAATCCCGGCATGCCGGAGCGCCCCATGCCCTCGGACAGCCACCAGTAGAGATCGCCGTGGGTGTGCCACTGGACGTGCGGTTCCGTGAGGTTGGCGGGGCGCACCGGCAGCTGGCCGGCGAGCGGGCCGTCGCCGCGGCCTTGCATACCGTGGCAGTCCACGCACCACTGCCGGTACAGCCGCGCCCCGGCGGCCACCGAGCCAGTGTCGAAGGGCACGGGTGAGTGCAGGTAGGTGGTCGGATAGGCGTCCACGGAGAGCGCCGGGACGGCCAGAGCGATGCCGGCGACCAGTCCGGTGGTGGCGATCGCCCCCGCCTGCCACGCATTGCTGCGGCGGCGTTGCCAGGCGAGAAGCAGGCCGGTCGCCGCCAGGGCGGGCGCCAGCAGGGCAGGCCACAGCGCCGTCCAGCCGTTCTGGAGCCACGCCGCGGTCGGCGCGATGCGGAACGGGAAGGGCCAGTCGATCACGTCGTGGGCGGCGGGGATGGTGGTCGCGATCTCCACTGCCGCCGCGACGATGAGCACGCACAGGGCGCTCTCCAGCGCCAGCCATGCGGCCGCCCGGCCGTGGTCCGCCGGGGAGCCGCGCGCCAGCCAGCGCCGCAACCGACCGGCGCAGAACAGCGCGGCAACGACGAAGCCGAGCTTGGCCAGCAGCCAATGGCCGTAGGGCGTTGCCAGCAGCGCAGCGCCCGAGGCGACGGTGCGATCCGCCAGCAGCACGCCCGTGGCCAGCAGCAGCACCATGCCGCGCAGGGCCCAGGGCGAGAAGGACTGCAGGACGTCACGCCAGCGGCCGCCGAAGCGACCGCGCGCCTCCAGGGCACGGCAGGTGACGAGGGCGCCCAGACCTGCAACCCACAGGCTGGCAAGCGCGAGGTGCAACAGGGCTGCGATGTCGAGAACCCCGCCATCTCCCGACGCGATCACATGGCCCCGCAGGGCCCCCACGGCGGCCACCGCCAGTGCCAGGCCGGCCGACACCCGCGTCCAGCCGCCGATGGCCAGACTGGCGAGCGCGAGGGCCGCGCACAGCGCCTGGGCGGCGAGAACCTGGCCGATCCAGGTGGTGAGCGCCGCGCCCATCGTTTCCGCAAGCGGCTCCTCCGGCACCAGCATTCGCGCGTGGCCCGCCAGCATGAGGCCGGAAGCGATGATGGACAGGGCGAGGGCGCTGGCGGCGAGACGACCGAGCAGCGCCCGGGTGCGATCGTCGAAGCGGTGCGGTAGCAGCAGGCGGAGGCCGAGCAGGCCGGCGGCCAGGGCGGGAAGGAGGAATTGAGCGGCGCGCAGCATCCCGGCTTCGGCGCGGAGGTCTCAGCCGCCTGCAGGAGGATGGCGGGGCGCGTGGGGACCCGGTGAGCCCATGAGCTTTCAGCGCGGTGCGACGCTGAACGCGAGTTCACCCTTGGTCCGGTGGCCGTCACGCGCGACGATGGACCAGGCCAGAAGACACTCTCCCGCCGGGGCGGCAGGCAGCTGGATTGTCACGGTGCGGCTGTCGGCGGACGTGCTGGTCCCGAGCCGCCCCGGCACCGGCTTGCCGCCGCAGCGCAGCGTGGCCCTGGCGAAGGCGGGCTCGACCGGCTCGGAGAATTGCAGCCGGACCCGGGACGGCGGTGTCTCCAGCATCGCCCTGTGCGGAGGATCGCTCGCCACCACGTAGGCATGGGCGAAGCCGGTCGACGGCGAGAGCGCCAGCGCGGCGCAGGCCAGCGCGGGGCCGCAGCGCTTCATGCGCTGCCCGAGTCGGCGATCGAGCGCTGCAGGCGATGCCGGCCCAGCAGGTATCCCCCGGCACCGAGCAGGAGCAGCACGACGGCGCCGCCGGCAAACAGTGGCCACGCGGCGCGGTCCTTGCCCACCGAGAAGGGAAACACGGCCGTGTGCTGGCGTTTCTCCCCGGCGTAGACGACGCCGACGAAGTCGCCCGGCTCCTGGAAGTGGTGCCGCAGTGTCAGCGTCCCCTTGGGATAGACCTGGGGCGGCAGGCGGTAGGCGACATCGCTGGCATCGTTGACGTCGGCCCGCCGGCGCGCGATCACCACCTCGATCGGAATGTCGCGCAACACGCTGTCGACGGCGTCGAGCACGATGATGGTCTCGCCGGTACGCGGGATGTCCTCGCAGAACTCGGAGCGCTGGGCATCGAGCTGGTAGCCTGCGAAGTGCATCTGGTAGGGACCGAGCGTCAGCTTGCATTGGTCCTGGTCCATCGCCAGTCCGCCGTGGCCGTGGGCCGCCGGTGCGAGAAGGGTCGCGGCGAGGACCGCGACCCGGGTGATGCGCAAGCTCATAGCTGGGTGAAGGTCGGCAGGATGGGGCCGCCGATCTCGGTGTGCTGGCGTTCGCCGGTGGGCGTCACCGTGAACAGCAGACCCCCGAACTTGGAATCCACGTCGGTGAGGAAGCTCACCAGACGCTCCAGCTCCCACAGCACGTCGCTCGCCTCCAGGGCGATCTCGCGGGTCTCGCCGGGGCCGATCGGGCTGGCGTCGGATAGCACCAGGCCACCGCGGGCGATGGTGTCGGTGGGTGATCCCGCGAGGACCGCCTTGTCGGCGCCGGGCGCCTGCCGGTTGATGAAGCGCAGGTTCGCCGTGGTGAACTCCAGGACCTGCAGCGGCTCGCTGCCGGTGTTGGTGATCTTCGCCTTGATGCGCATGGCACGTCCCGGCACGTCGTAGGTCGCGTCCAGCACCTTCACCTGGACCGTCGAGGTCTGCGCGGGCAGCGGGTCCACCTTGCTGGTACCCGCCTGCAGCGGCACCACGTACGGGTAGCTCTTCCTGGCGTAGGCGTAGCCGCCGAGCGTGAGCCCGATCACGGTGATGCCCAGGGCGATGCCGACCATCAGGTCGCGGCGGGTCACCAGCAGATCCTCGCGGCCCTTGTTGAGCGCGATCCAGCGCGGGATCAGCAGCGGTCGCACCAGCCAGAAGGCAAGCCAGAAGGCAGCCAGCGCGATCCAGACGCCGTACCAGCCGAGGGCCCGTGACACACCGTAGTCCTCTAGGTTGTCGATGGTCTCGCCGGTCATGGTCTTGACCTCGTGCCGGAAATCGGCGCGCGCACCCGTGACCTCGATCCAGACCCCCGGACCCACCAGAGGGCCGGAGCCCTTCACCGACAGCATCGGGTGAATGTGGTGGCTGCCGGGCACGCGGCCCTTGAGCACCAGCCGGAACTCGTAGTCCCGCCCGAGCTGGAAGTCGGCGAAGGACTGTCGCGCCGGCACGCCGTTGACGTAGCTCTCCACGCGGGTGATGACGGGGCCGGGTGAATAGGCCGACATGTACACGGTCTCCGGCAGCGAGACGGCATCGGGCCAGTCCTGCATCAGGCGGAAGCGCCCGGTGATGGTGAACTCCTCGTTGACCGCGATCTTGGCGCGGTCGAACTGCACGTCGTAGAACTGGACCGTGCGGGTGCGCAGGTAGGGTTCCTGGGCACGTTCCCCGTGGGCGAGGACGTCGAGGGAGGCCAGCAGCGCGAGACAGGCCAGGGGCAGCAGGGCGATGCGGCGGAGCGCGCCGCGAAGCATGTTCGTCATGGTGGTTCCCCTCAACCGGCGGTCTTCTGGTCGGCCTTGACACCCATCATCGCCATGACCTTCCTGTTGTTCGGCAGGAAGGTGGCGCTGGACATGAGCATGCCGAGCTTCCACCAGCCGTAGTGCATGAACATGCAGATGAAGCCCGAGAACAGCGCCGACACCCAACTGGCGGAGTCGCCGAAGGTGCGCAGCGTGCCGCGTTCGATGATGCGGATGTACTCGGGCGTGGCGGAGCGCGGGTAGACGTAGCCGATGAGATCCGCCATCGAGGCCATCATGCCCTGATGCGCCGCCGGCACGTAGTAGGGGGCCAGGATGATGTAGTTCGACGGGTAGAACAGGAAGGCGAAGGCGAAGCCACCGAAGATGGCTGTGAACAAGGCGTTGCGGAAGATCAGCAGCATCACGTCGAGCACGAGGGCCCCGGCGATCATCTGGGCGGGGAGCACCAGGTTCAGCGGGTAGTCGGTCCAGAGCATGAACTGCATCGGCCGGGTGATGGACACCGCCAGCATCAGGCACACGGCACCCACGGTGGCGCCGATGGGAAGGCGGAAGTAGTTCCAGAACACGGCCTGCAGGGCGCCCGGGAACATGATCATCACCACGGGCATGACCAGCGGCCAGTACTGCCTGTCCTTCCAGTCGATGAACATGTCCCAGTCGCCGGCCAGCAGCATGGTGTGGAGATGGATGGCGCCGGTGAACAGCAGCACCACGGCGATCACCACCAGCAGGTCGAACAGCCGTGAGGTGCGGGCGGCGGCGGGCGACAGGCCTGCAGCCTGGACCACGGGTGAGAAGGAGCCGGACACGACGTCGCCGGCGCTGGGCGCCGCGGAAGCGCTCTGGGTGGAGTTCATCGACACGTTCCTCGCATGCACGACCTGACCGGGGCAGGCGTGGTGCGCCCCATCGGGTCGAATCGTTTCTCGTTCAGGGACCGCGCCCCGGCGTGCAGGCCGGGACGCGGGGCAGGGCTGCCGGCGTCTCAGGCGGCGGCTTCGCCCTTGAAGACCTGCGGCAGCAGCTCACGCATGCGTGCGATGATCTGCATCAGCACTCCGGCCAGGGCGAGGGCGTTCCAGCCCAGCACGACGAAGCCCCAGTGCAGCGGATGGGAGAAGATCTCCTCGGTGAGCCAGTAGGCGTGGCCCCACTCGTTGTAGCCGAGGTTCGGGAGGATCAGGAACGGGCCGACCACCGCGAACACGTGCATCAGCGAGATGCCGCGGCAGAAGGCGGGGATGCGCGTCATGGCGTAGACGAAGCTGCCGACGCCGAACAGCAGGTAGATGGGTATGCAGGCATAGAACAGCACGATGTGGCTGGGTGTGATCGGCGTGTCGCGCAGCACGGTCTGGTGCCAGTTGCCGTCGCCCTCGGCGAAGAAGCTGCCGGTCCAGTAGAAGGTGAAGGTGTACACCACCAGCCACATGGTGAGATAGAAGTAGCGCCTGAGCTCGACCGCCGGGGCGACGTTGTCCATGTCGCGCTCACGGGTGGCGATCAGGTAGACCTGCACCGCCGCGGCGATGCCGAACAGCACCGGCATCTGGATGTAGAACAGCCGCATCCAGACGGCGTCGAAAGCCGGGTCCGTGGAGTCCAGCCCGACAGTCATGCCGTGGGCCTGCTGATACATGCGGTAGCCGACATACACCGCCGAGAGAATCACCAGCGAGACCAGGAACATCGTGTAGTTCAGCCCGAACTTCTTTGCCGTGGCAGCCGGCTTCGACTGCGCCGGCAGGGCGGCCTGTGCGTTTGCCATGCTCGTGTCTCCTCAGGGGGTTGGTGTTGTCGGATCGGGGATGGGGCGCCGCCGCGTGGCCGGCGTGAACCGGGTCGGGCGGACTGTGTATCTGAAGGGATGCAAGTCGCGCAGGGGGGGCAGCGGCCGATACCGAAGCCATCGAAGGGAGCGCACACACGGGGGATGCAGGAGGAGCGGGCATGCCAATGCGCCGCCGCAGATGACGGGCTGTCCGCGGATGCCTGCCCGCGCCGGTGAAATCCAGGCCTGATCGAGTGCCTGCTGCGACCACCGCCTCCAATGCCACCTCCCCCTCGAGCCGGCGCCTGCCTGTCGCTGCGCGATGCGTCATGCGACGGGGGCCGAGATCGGATCCTGTGTTGGCATGCCCCCCCTGGCCACCTTCATCGAGGTGGCTTCATCCGGGGACGTAAATCCATCGGAGGCCAGTCTAGGCCGCACTTTTTCGGGGCGTCAAGCTGCGCTGCAGCACGATGTCCCGCGGTGCCGCGAGCAACGCGCCCCTGCAGCGCATGGCAAAACGGTCCGCCCGTGTCCTGCAGCGGGTGGCGCCGTCGTCGGCAGTGGATGCCCCGGCACGTCGTGTCAGGGGGCGGCGATGCGGGAGTGGCGGCAGGTCTGCCAGCCGCATGCCGTCGGGCTGAAGACCGACTCAGCCCCGTCGGCGCGCCAGGATCTCGACCGGTTCGATGGCGCCATCGGCAAGAGCGCGTGCCACGTTGGCCATGGCAGGCTTCGCCAGCGCCTGGTGGATCAGCATCACGGAGCGATGCGGAGGCTTCTCGCCGCGGTCGGCCATGGCGCGAGAGCGGGCGCCGAACGCGAGCGTGGCCTCGCGCGTGCTGCGCATGGCCAGCAATTCAAAGCCGGCCTGTTCCAGTCCGCGCCGGGTGTCCTCAGGCGTTGCCAGGAAGCTGGTGGCCTGGGACGAGGCCCACGGTGTCGGGTAGGCGAGCGTGCCGGTCTCACCGCGCGCGATCTCCGACAGGATCAGCCAGGCGCCGGGCTTCAGCACACGGTGGATTCCGGCATACAGGCCAGCCTTGTCGGAAATGTTCATCGACACGTTCATGGAGTACGCGCCGTCGAAGCTGCCGGGCGGGAAGGGCATGGCGAGCGCGTCGCCGACCTCGAAGCTTACGCGGTCCTGCAGGCCGGTGAGCTGCGTGAGGTGGGTGGCGAGCTCGCAGAACTCGGGGGTGAGGTCGATGCCCGTGACCCGGCAGCCGAAGCGGTCGGCGAAGAAGCGGGCCGGCCCGCCGATGCCGCTGCCGATGTCCAGCAGGTGGTGGCCCCGCTGCGCCTCGATCAGGGTCGCGAGCTCGAGCGTGGCCTCCAGGCCGCGTCCGTGGAACTGGTCGTAGGGCGCCAGCGCCTCGAGCGTCGGTCGGTCGGGGTCTGCGCCATCGTCGATCAGCGCCTCGCGCAGGCGGCTGCGCAGATCCCCGGTGTGCGCGTAGTGGCGGGTGATGTCACGGCTGTCTGTCATGGAGGCGTCCGTCGGGCGGGGTAAAGATGGCCACGGGCGCGCGCAAGGTCGCGCCGGACCTCGCGAGCGGCCCAATGTATCGGCCGCCCTGGCCCGGGTCAAACCTCACCGATGCCGGGCGCCCGCCCTGGACCCACGCGTGACGCCGCAGTGGGCGTCAGGCCTTGCCCGGGGGCGGGCCGTAGTAGCCCTTGCGGTCGGTGATCTCGCGCAGCAGGCGCGCGCCCTCGACGACGTGGGCGTGCAGGCCTTCGCCGCCGCCGTCGATGTGGCGCAGCAGCGCCTCCCGCATGCGCGGATCCCAGTAGGTGCGCAGGTGGTTGCGGATGCCCTCGGCACGTCGCCCCGGGGGATAGGGGGCGAAGAAGTCGCCGATCTGGTTGGCCATGGTGATCATGCGAGACATGGCCATCACCGGCGTGTCCCCATCGCGCCCGGCGTGGGAGTCGGTCACGGTGCTCATGCGTCCACCGCCTCGGGGGTCGCGCGCGCCGCCGCGGTGCGCTCCGGCGGCGCCTGCCCGACCAGGGAGACCTCCACCGCCGTGACCTTGTACTCGGGGCAGTTGGTGGCCCAGTCGGAGAGGTCCGAGGTGACCACGTTCACCCGCGTCTCGGCATGGAGGAAGGGGTTGTACACGATGCCGGGATTGACCCGCGGCGAGATCCTCGCGCTCAGCTGGGTGCGACCGAAACGGCTGGTGACCCAGACCTTGTCGCCATCGCGGATGCCGCGCGTGGCCGCGTCTCCGCCGCTGATCTCGAGCACGTCCTCGGGATGCCAGCGCGAGTTGGCGGTGCGGCGGGTCTGGGTGCCGACGTTGTACTGGGTGAGGATGCGGCCGGTGGTCAGCAGCAGCGGCAGCTGGTCCGAGGTGCGCTCCCGCGTGGGCACGTACTCGGTGAGCATGAAGGTGCCGCGGCCGTTGGCCCGGGGGAAGCGCTCTGTGTGCAGCACCTCGGTGCCCTGCGGGGCGTTCTCGTCGCAGGGCCACTGGGCCGAGCCGATCTCGTCGAGCAGGGCGAAGCTCATGCCGCGGTAGGTGGGCGACAGGCGCGCGATCTCGTCGAGGATCTCGCCGGCGTGCTGATAGTGCGCCGGGTAGCCCATGGCGTTCATGAGCTTCACCACCACCTCCCAGTCCTGGTAGCCCGCCAGCGGCTCCACCACCTTGCGCACGCGGTTCACCCGACGTTCGGCGCTGGTGAAGGTACCGTCCTTCTCGAGCGAGGAACTGCCGGGCAGGAAGACGTGGGCGTACTTCGCGGTCTCGTTGAGGAACAGGTCGTGGACGATCACGCAGTCCATCGCCCTGAGGGCCTCGATGATGTGGCTCTGGTTCGGGTCGCTCTGCACCGGATCCTCGCCCATGATGTACATGCCGCGGAAGTGGCCGGTGAGCGCGGCGTCGAACATGTTGGGCAGGCGCAGGCCGGGTTCCGCGTCCAGCGGCACCCCCCAGTCCGACTCGAAGCCGGCGCGCACCTCGTTGTCTGTGACGAAGCGGTAGCCGCTGAACACGTGGGGCCAGCTGCCCAGGCAGCTGCCGCCCTGGACGTTGCCCTGTCCGCGCAGCGGGTTCACGCCCACGCCCTCGCGCCCGAGCATGCCGCAGGCGAGCGACAGGTTGCCCAGGCACATGACGCCGGTCGATCCCTGGGAGTGCTCGGTGACCCCGAGCCCGTAGTAGATGGCGCTGTTGGGTCCGCCGGCATAGAGCCGCGCGGCTCGCCGGATGTCTGCGGGATCCAGACCCGCCTGGGGTCCGATGACCTCGGGGGCGTAGCGGTCCGAGCCGACCAGGTCACGCCAGACCTCGAACTCGTCCCACTCGCAGCGCGCGCGCACGAAGGCCTCGTCGAACAGCCCCTCGCGCACGATCACGTGGGCGATGCTGTCGAGCACGGCGACGTTGGTGCCGGGGCGCAGAGCGAGGTGGACGGAGGCCTCGACGTGCGGCGAGCGCACGGTCTCCGTGCGGCGCGGGTCGATGACGATCAGCTTCGCCCCCTGACGGATGCGACGCTTGAGCAGGGAGCCGAAGACCGGGTGGCCTTCGGTGGGGTTGGCCCCGACCACCATGATGACGTCGGCCTTCAGGATGGAGTCGAAGTGTTGGCTGGCCGCGCCCCAGCCCACCGTCGCCGACAGGCCGAACTGGGTGGGCGAGTGGCAGATGCGGGCACAGTTGTCGACGTTGTTGTTGCCGAACACTGCGCGCGCAAGCTTCTGCACCAGCCAGATCTCCTCGTTGGTGCAGCGTGAGCTGGAGATGGCACCGATCGAGCGCACGCCATGGCGCGCCTGGATGTCCTGCAGCCGGCGCGCGGTGAAGCGGAACGCCTCGTCCCAGCCCACCTCGCGCCATGGCTGGTCGATGCTGTCGCGGACCATGGGGGTGCGGACCCGGTCCGGGTGCTGGTAGTAGTCGAAGGCGAAGCGGCCCTTGATGCAGCTGTGGCCGTGATTGGCCTTGCCTTCCTTCCAGGGGATCATGCGCACGATGCGGCCGCCGGCGGTCTGCGCCTTGAAGCCGCATCCGACGCCGCAGTAGGCGCAGGTGGTGATCACGCTGCGGTCCGGCTTGATCGGATTAGCCACGCTGGTACTCCGTTTCGAAGAGGCTCTTTTCCACGAGGGCCTGCGTAGGACAGGTCTGGACGCAGGCGCCGCAACTGACGCACTCGGACTCGAAGAAGGGCTCGTCCTGCCCGGCCGCCACCTTGGACGCGAAGCCGCGCCCCTGGATGGTCAGGGCGAAGGTGCCCTGGATCTCCTCGCAGGCGCGCACGCAGCGGCTGCAGACGATGCACTTCGCCGGGTCGAACAGGAAATACGGGTTCGACAGGTCCACCGGACTGTCGAGGTGATCCTGCCCGCCGTGGTAGGGATGGCTGTGGACGCCGACCTCGGCCAGCACCTCGTGCAACTCGCTCCATCCGTCGGGGACATCGCCCGCCGGGAAATCCGACAGGTAGAGCTCGAGCACACCCTTGCGCAAGCGGGTCAGCGCCTCGGAGCGCGTGCGCACCACCATGCCCTCGGCCACCAGTGTGGTACAGCTCGCCGGGTAGCCCCGCATGCCATCGATCTCGACCAGGCAGACGCGGCAGCTGCCGAAGGCCTCGAGGGTATCGGTGGCGCAGAGTTTCGGCACCGATCGTCCGGCACGTGCAGCCGCCAGCATGACGCTGCTGCCGCGGGGGACGGACACGGACACGTCGTCTACGGTGAGCCGCACGAGATCACCGGCCCGCGGCGGTGTTCCGAGGTCGACGTCGTCGGTGAGGTCGCGCAGCTCCGACCACATGGTTCGTTTTTCCTGCATTCAAATCACTCCTGCCGCGGGCGCCCGGTACCGGATCGTGCGGTGGCGGCGCATCCGTGCGTGCACGCCGCGGGAACGGGCGGCTGCCGGAGGGCCGTGGCTTTGGTGGGAGGACGTCGGGCTTGGTGCGTGACCGGGAACCGGCTCGTCGCTGACGCCTTCCTCGGAGTGGGGAGGTTAACCAAGCCCGTGGGATGAGGAAAATTGTTTTTCCTCTCTGCGGGTATAGTGATTTTTCTATCCTTCGCGGCCCGGGGGGCTTCCGGTAAGGCGGTGGCCTGTGAAACCATCACCCCGGGCAGCGCGGGAGGGTCCTGCGGGCCGCGCCACCGTGAAAACGGACCCGGCGGCTGGTGGCTGCCGCAGCGCGGGCCATGCCCTTCCGACAGGTGGAACACTCATGGATACACCAGACTGCCGTGATCCCTCGGACAAAGCGGTGATGCCGCAGGGGCGGCGGCGCACTCTGCTGCGTGGGCTCGGCGCTGCCTTGGCCGCAGCCTCCGTCCCCGGGACGCTCCGGGCGCAGCCGGAACGTGCGCGGGTGCGCCTCGCGGTCGGCGGCAAGGCCACCCTCTACTACCTGCCGCTGACCCTGACCGAGCGCCTCGGTCACTTCCGGGACGAGGGCCTCGAAGTGGAGATCAGCGACTTTCCCGGCGGGGGCAAGGCGCTGCAGGCCCTGATCGGCGGCAGCGCCGACGTAGTCTCCGGGGCCTACGAACATACGATCACCATGCAGACCCTCGCCCAGAAGGTCCAGGCTTTTGTCCTTCAGGGCACCAACCCGGGGCTGGAACTGGGCGTCGTCCGGGCCAGGGCGGCAGGGTACTCCTGGCCCAAGGATCTCAAGGGCATGCGCATCGGCGTGTCCGCGCCCGGTTCGAGCACCCACATGTTCGTCAATCACCTGCTGGCATCGGTCGGGCTGACACCGGATGACGTGGCCATCGTCGGCGTCGGCACCGGCGCCTCGGCGGTCGCGGCCATACGCGGCGGGCAGATAGACGCCCTGTCCTCGGTGGAGCCGGTGATCAGCCTGCTCGAGCGCAGCGGCGACATCAAGGTGGTGCACGAGACCATCACCGACGAGGGCACCCGCCGGGTCTTCGGCGGGCGTCTGCCTGCCGCCACGCTCTATGCGAAGGCAGCCTTCATCCGCGACAACCCGGGCACGGTGCAGGCGCTCGCCAACGCCATGGTGCGCACCCTGGTGTGGCTGCGCACGGCCAGCACGGAAACCGTCATGAACACGCTGCCGCCCGAATATCTGCTGGGCGACCGTGGCCTGTACCAGGCCGCCTTCGAGCGGCTGCGCGGCGGGTACTCGCGCGATGGTCTGTTCAGCCAGAGGCTGGTGGACGCGAGCTATCAGGTGCTGCTCGCCCACAACACCGCGGTGCGCCGGGCCCCGGTGTTGTTCCTGAGCCAGACCTGGACCAACGCCTTCGCGGAGCGGGCGCTGGCCCGCTGGTCCTGATGGCTGCGCTGCGTCTGGATCGCATCACCTGCCGGTTCACGGGGCGCGACGGCGACGGGCACGTCGCGGTGCGCGATGCCACGGTGGTGGTGGAGGAGGGCGAGTTCGTGTCCCTGGTCGGGCCCACGGGTTGCGGGAAATCGACGCTGCTCAATGTCGCGGCCGGCCTGCGCGCCCCCACCGAGGGCGGCGTGTCGGTGTTCGGGGAGCCCCTGCGCGGCCGCAACGCCGCAGCCGGCTATCTGTTCCAGGGCGAGGCGCTGCTGCCGTGGCGCAGCGCGTTCGACAACGTGCGCTTCGGGCTCCAGTTGCGCGGCGATCCTCCGGAAGAGGCGGCCGCCGCGGCCAGGGACTGGCTGCGGCGGGTCGGGCTGGAGGGGCAGGGGTCCAAGTATCCGCACGAATTGTCCGGCGGCATGCGCAAGCGCGTGGCCCTGGCGCAGACCCTGGCGGTGGGGCCGCGCATCCTGCTCATGGACGAACCCTTCTCGGCCCTGGACGTCCAGACCCGCACGCTCATGGAGAACGAACTTCTGTCCCTGTGGCAGCGCGACCGCAAGTCGGTGCTGTTCGTCACCCACGACCTGGAGGAGGCGATCGCCCTGTCCGACCGCGTCGTCGTGCTCGGCGCCGGACCGGGCAGCCGGCCGGTGGGCGAGTTCCGCATCGACCTGCCGCGGCCGCGCGATGTGGCCGAGATCAGGCTCGAGCCGCGTTTCGTCGAACTGCACCGGGACATCTGGGCGACCCTGAAGGCCGAGGTCATGCGCGCCCACGCCGTGGACACGGTGGCGCCATGAGCCGGCCAGTGCTCGCGGTGGCCCAGGCCGGTCTGCTGGGCGGCCTGTTCCTGCTCTGGCACGTTCTGGTGCGCACCGAGGTCCTGCCCGCCTTCTTTTTCGGCGAACCGCTGGTGGTGCTGGAGCGGGTGCGCGACTGGTTCGTGTCCGGGTCGATCTGGCCCCACCTCGGCGTGACGCTCCTGGAGACGGTGCTGGCCTTCGTCATCGGTACGGTGGCCGGGTTGATCTTCGGCCTGTGGCTCGGCCTGTCCGACGGTGCCGCGCGTCTGCTCGATCCCTATATCAAGGGCCTGAACGCCATGCCCCGGGTGATCCTGGCGCCGATCTTCGCGGTGTGGTTCGGGCTGGGCGTGTTGTCCAAGGTGCTGCTCGGGGTGACGCTGGTGTTCTTCATCGTCTTCTTCAGCGTGTTCCACGGGGTGCGCGAGGTGAGTCCGGCGGTGCTGGACAACGCGCGCATGCTCGGGGCCAGCCGCCGGCAACTGCTGCGGCACGTCTATCTGCCGAGTGCCACCGCCTGGGTGTTCGCCAGCCTGCATTCCGCGGTCGGCATGGCTTTCGTCGGCGCCGTGGTCGGTGAGTACCTCGGGTCGGCCCGGGGCGTGGGGTACCTCATCCTCCAGGCCGAGGGCGTGTTCGACATCAACACAGTGTTCGCCGGCGTGCTCGTGCTCACCGCCTTCGCGCTGCTGCTCGACCGCCTCGTGACCCTCGCCGAGCGCCGCCTGCTGCGCTGGCGGCCGGGCGGTCCGGGGGGGCGGACGGGCTGAACGACTGCGTCGCTGAACATGACGGCATGATCCGTTTGCCTCATGGGCGGCAGCGGGGGGCTGTTCTAGACTCGGTCTGCTTCGGTCTGGTGTCGGGGGGCGCCGCATTCCGGTGTCTCCCGGCTGAACCGCGTTTCCGGAACCCCCGGCATGAAGGCCATCAAGAAGATCCGACGGCAGATCATCGAGCATCCCGATGCCAGGGAGTCGCATACTCTCGTGCGCCTTGTGCTCGCCCTGGAATCGGAGCAGGAATTCCGTCTCCAGGAACTCTACGAGCTCGACCACAACCTGTTCCGCATTGCCCTCGACCTGCTCGACGAGTGGCGTCTCGACCGTTACTACACCTCCAAGGGCCAGTTGCTGGACATCGCCATGGCCGCCGCCGAGGCCCGGACCGGTCAGGCCTGAGTCGCGCCGCTGGTCCGCGGCGGTGACGGCTCAAGCAAGGTCTGATCGAATCACGCGATCCGCGTGATTCGATCAGACCTTGCTCAATGCCTCCTCAAGGGCGCCGATATACTGCGGTCTCCATTTGCGGAGCAAGTCCCGATGTCGGCGACACTCGCCTGGTTCCTGGCCGGTCTTCTGCTCATCATCGCCGAACTGCTGAGCGGCAGCTTCCATCTGCTCATCTTCGGTCTCGCAGCGGTCTTCGGCGCAATCGCCTCCTTCCTCGGGGCGCCTTTCTGGTTGCAGGCCGGGGTGGCCGGCGTCGCGGCCCTGGCGGGGACCTGGCTGATCCACCAGCGCAGGCGAACCCTCCATGGCGCCGGCCGTGGGCTCAGCATCGATCGCGGGCAGAGCGCGGTGTTCGAGACCTGGCTGGACACGGCGGCACGGGTGGCCCGGGTCCGGTACCGGGGCGCGCCCTGGGAGGCCGACGTGGACGAGGCCGCCGATCCCGCCGCAGGCGCCACGCTGTATGTCATCGCCATCGACGGTGCCCGCCTCAAGGTCTCCGCCCGTCGCCCGTAGAATGGGTCTGTCGTTTCCTCCGGACGTCCGGAGTGGACGCGTGAAACCGCCGGAGGATCCCGCATGTTGCCGAAGCTCGTCGTCGTGTTCGTGGTGTCCGTCGCCGCATTCATGTTCCCCGCCACGCAGGGTTTCGGCATTCCGATCCTGTTCCTCGGCGTGGTCATCGTGTTCGTCCTCGAAGGCGTGCGCGTCGTGCCGCAGCAGAGTGCCTGGGTGGTGGAGCGGCTGGGCCGGTATCACCGCACGCTCGAGCCGGGGCTGAATCTGATCGTTCCCTTCGTCGACCGGGTGCAGTACCGGCATTCGCTCAAGGAGGTGCCGCTGGATGTGCCGGAGCAGGTGTGCATCACGCGCGACAACACCCAGCTGGGCGTCGACGGTCTGCTCTACTTCCAGGTGACCGATCCGAAGCTGGCCAGCTACGGCACCTCCGACTACGTGATGGCCATCACCCAGCTGGCCCAGACCACCCTGCGCAGCGAGATCGGCAAGATGGAGCTGGACCGGACCTTCGAGAGCCGGGACGACATCAACCGCCAGATCGTGGCGGCGCTCGATGAGGCCGGCCGCACCTGGGGCGTCAAGGTGTTGCGCTACGAGATCAAGAACCTCACGCCGCCGGAGTCCATCCTGCGGGCCATGCAGGCGCAGATCACGTCGGAGCGCGAGAAACGCGCGCTGATCGCCAAGTCCGAAGGCAAGCGTCAGGAGGAGATCAACCTCGCCGACGGCGAGCGCCAGGCCAAGATCCTGCAGTCCGAGGGCGAGAAGACGGCGGCCATCAACAAGGCCGAGGGCGAGGCGTCCGCCATCCGCATGCTGGCCGATGCCCAGGCCCAGGCGGTCCGGGCCGTTGCCGATGCCCTGGGGTCGGAGGGCGGGCTCAACGCCGCCAACCTGCGCGTGGCGGAATCCTACGTCGCCGCCTTCTCCCAGCTCGCCAAGGCCGGCAACACCCTCATCATCCCGTCCAATCTGTCCGATCCGGCCTCCATGGTGGCCAGTGCGATGACGGTGCTGGCCCGCATGCGCGGCCAGTCCGGCCAGACGCCCTGAGCCGGCAGTCGGGCCGACCCACGGCCGGCCGCCGGGTCATTTCCTGCGCTCCGGTGGCGGGGCATGAGTTACACTCGCCGGCATTCCGGCAGGGTGGCAGGACGGCGGAAGCGGGCGCGACGCAGACCCATTTCCGAACGGCGCAGGCACTCCGGACCGGAGCATCGAAGTGCCGGGTCAACCGGCCGGAGGATCGGATCCCGTGTTTGCGTTGTCGAGAGCCCTTGCAGGGCTTGGCCTGCTTGCGTGCATGGCCGCGCCGGCGGCGTTCGCCGCCGTGCCCGAACTGGATGTCGAATACGTCATCGCCAACCCGCGCCCGCGGGTGGCAGAGGTCGGCTACGTCGAGCCGGAGACCTTCGACCCTTTCACCGACCGCCTCTACCAGGGGGGCTTCCGTTACGGCGGGCCACCGGTGGAGATCCCCGACAACGTCAAGTACCTGACGGCGCTCGGTCGGGCCAAGGCGATGAAGCGCATCCTCGCCTGTGCGGACGCCTGGTACTACCCGTTCTCCCACACCGCGCCCAAGGCCGAGCCGCCCGGCATCGACATCGAGATCCTGGGCCGCATCGCGCAGCGCAACGGCTGGGAGTTCTCGATCATGTGGGCCAATACCGGCGTCTACCGCGGCGGCCTCAACCTCGCCTTCCGGCAGACGGTGAACCGCGGCTTCTGCGATGTCTTCCTCGGCCTGGTGATCACCGGCGAGGATGAGCACATGACCAAGAACGCCATGGCTTTCACCAAGCCCTACCTCGGCATCGGCTTCGTGCTGGTCGGCAACGGCAAGGTGCCGAAGGCGCGCACCCTGGCCGACCTCAAGGGCACCGGCGTCAAGGTCGGCGTGCCTGCCTACTCGCCCATGTACGACAACGCGGTGGCTCTCGGCATTCCGGTCGAGACCTACTTCCAGAACTCCCGGGTGATCGACGGCCTGCTGCGCAAGGAGGTCGACGCCATCATGGTGTGGGGTCCGTCCATTCCCGTGGCCAACCGCGAGAAGAACGTGGAGCTGGCGATGTCGCCCGGCTTCCAGCCCCAGCCCGGCCAGCGCTTCAACGGCGCCTGGGGCGTGAAGGCCAAGGAGACCGATTTCAAGCAGCTCATCGACGAGGCCTTCACCGAGATGCTCGCCAATGGCGA
>Ga0169931_10002219_pt1 | contig 31782 bp, 18 predicted proteins | sample Kivu_15m_20L_FD_129675 | JGI IMG/M metagenome (GOLD analysis project Ga0169931, IMG submission 129675) | Freshwater microbial communities from Lake Kivu, Western Province, Rwanda to study Microbial Dark Matter (Phase II) - Kivu_15m_20L... | ecosystem: Environmental > Aquatic > Freshwater > Lake...
GCCGCTGGCGTTTCCCCAAAGACCCGAGGTCGGTCCCCGGATGAGTTCCACCTGGCGGATGAATCCCGCGTCGATGGGTTCCAGAACACTCGACCCGTCCGGCGCGGTGAGGGGGAGGCCGTCTAGCAGCACCGTGACACCGCGCACGCCGAAGGCCGAACGCCATCCCATGCCCCGGATCTGCACGCGCTCGCCCAAGGCCAGGGTTTCGCGGTTGTAGAGCGTGAGTCCGGGCAGGGATCGCAGCCGGGAATCGAGCCCGCCGGCGGATGGGGCGTCGAGGTCCGGGGTGCGGATGTGGACCGACTGCGGGATTCGGTCCGGTGTGAGCCTGACGCGGGCGGCCTCGATGCGGACATCCGGCAGGAGGGTGGTCGAATCCGTGACCGCATCCTGCAACCAGAACACCGATAAGAGGGCGATCACCATCGGCCGGAAGCGCCGCCGCCGCCGGAGCCGAAGCCGCCACCGCCGCCGAAACCCCCGAAGCCGCCACCGCCGCCGAAGCCTCCGGAACGGCCGAATCCGCCCATGCCGAAGCCGGGCAGGATCACGATGCCCCCGCGGCCCAATGAGTGTCCGCGCCGCCGCCGGCTGGTTACGATGATCTGGATGGCGATGTAGGTGATCAGGAGCAGGAGGAACAAGACCGCTTCCAAGTCTTCCGCACCCATTCCCGAGGAACTGCCGGGTCCTGGAGTGTCAACGGCGGAAAATTCACCTGCGGCGAGAGACATCATGGCGTCGGTGGCGCGGATGAGCCCGTCATACACGCGCCCTTGCTGGAAGGCTGGCGTGAGGATGTCACGGATGATGCGTCCCGCGGCGATGTCGGGAATCACACCTTCCAAGCCGTATCCGACCTCGATGCGCATCTGCCGGTCGCCCTGCGAAATCAGCAGCAGCACACCGTTGCGCCGGTCGCCTTCCCACATCTTCCAATCATTGAACATCTTGGTGGCGAAGGTTTCGATATCCACGCCTTGCAGCGATTCGACGGTCGTCACCACGATCACATTGCTGGTGGTGTCGCGGTAGGTGGATAGGCGCCGCTCCAGGTTCTGCCGCTCTCCAGTGTTCAGCATGCCGGCGTAATCGTTCACGAAAGCGCTCGGCCGCTCCGGAAAGGATTGCGAGTGGAGGTCCTTCGATCCGCCCAGGACGACCACAAACCACCATCCGCATACCACGAACCACCTCTTACCCATACGACACCTCATCGCTCAGCTCGTTCGGATCCGCATCCGCATCGGGTGGAAAGAGTTCGGCCAGCCGGGAACCGATGTCCTCGATGGCGCGGATGAGGCCGCCGGCGACATCCCCCTTGCGGAAATGTTCCAGCATGGCGTCGATCTCGTCGGTCCAGAAGGCGGGGTCGGTCTGACCGTAGAGGCCTTCATCGCCCCAGATCGCGGCCTTATGGTCGTCGAGCGCCACATAGATGATCACGCCGTTGCGGCGTTCGGTGTGATGCAAGCCGAGTTGATGGAAGAGGGTTTTGGCGCGGCCGAGTGCGTCGCCCTTGCAGAAGCGCTCCAGATGCACCTTGATTTCGCCCGAGGTGCGGGATTCGGCCTCCTGGATGGCCTCGACGACGCGGATCTCCTGCTCTTCGGAGATATGGTCTTCGATACGCATCAGAACTGGACGGTCGGGGCCTGCTCGGCGCCTTCCGAGGCTTCGAAGTAGGCCTTCGTGGAGAAACCGGAGATGCCCGCCAAGAGGGAGGTCGGGAAGCGGCGGATCTGCGTGTTATAGCCGCGCACGACCGTGTTGAAACGGTTGCGTTCGGTCGAGATGCGGTTCTCGGTGCCTTCCAACTGCACCTGCAGGTCGCGGAAGGCCTGTGTGGCCTGCAATTGCGGGTAATTCTCAGCCACGACCAGGAGCCGCGACAGGGAGGAGCGGAGCGCGCCTTGGGCCTCCTCGAAATTGCGCAGCGCCTGGGGGTCGTTCAGGGCGTCGGCCGTCAGGTTGATGGAAGTTGCGCGACTGCGGGCCTCGACCACGGCGGTGAGGGTGGATTCCTCGAAATTGGCGGCACCACGCACGGTGTTGACCAGGTTCGGGATGAGGTCGGCGCGGCGCTGATAGGCGGTGTTGACCTGTCCCCAGGCCTCGTTGACACCTTCCTCAGCGGTGACCAGGGAATTGTACGAGCTCAAGCCCCAGAGGGCGATGACCGCCACAACAGCGATTGCGATCCATTTAGACATGGTATTGTTGGAATGGGTTCGGGTGGATTGACCCAAAGATACTATTTTCGGCCCGTGACATTCCGGTACCTCTTCTTCGATATCGACGACACGCTTCTCAACCACCGCAAGGCCGAACGCGCCGCGCTCCGGTATGCCCGCCAAGCCCTTGTTCCCTTGCAAAACGTTTCGTTGCGGCAGCTATGGGACACCTACGGGCGCATCAACCGGGATCTGTGGGACCACTACGGACGTGGCGACATCACCCGGCAGGACTTGCAGCATCTCCGCTTCAACCTGACCCTCATCGAACTCGGCATACCGACCACGGTCCAGGAGGCGGTGAGCACCCGCTACATGAGCCAATACCGGAAAAGCTGGTCCTGGATGCCCGGAGCGAAGGATTTCCTCGACTGGGCGTACCGGCAGCGGCCCCTGGGATTCCTGACCAACGGTTTCACGGAAGTGCAGCACGCCAAGGCCGAGGCCTTCGGGCTGCGCGCCTACAGCGAGGTGTATGTGATATCGGAGGAGGTCGGCTGCATGAAACCCTCCGCCTGCATTTTCCGGCATGCCACAGAAAGGGCGGGAGTGGATCCGGGCGACATCCTGTATGTTGGAGACTCCTATCATTCCGACATCATGGGGGCAAAATCGTTCGGCTGGAAGACGGCCTGGTACACGACCGATGGTAACGACACCGGTGGCGTCGCCGACTTGAAAGTGGCCACCTTTGCGGAATTGCGAGGGCGGTTGAACGGGTAAACCCGTATTTTGGCGGCCATGAAAGCCGAACCCGCCGTCACCCTCCAACTGGCCCTGGAACACGGGCTCACCGCCGATGAATTTCAGAAGATCCAGGGCTATCTGGGTCGGATGCCCACCTTCACCGAACTGGGCGTCTATTCGGTGATGTGGAGCGAACACTGCTCCTACAAGAACTCCATCGCCGTCCTGAAAACCCTGCCCCGAACGGGCAAGGCCCTTCTCGTCGGAGCGGGAGAGGAGAACGCCGGGCTCGTGGATATCGGCGATGGTCTGGCCTGCGCCTTCAAGATCGAATCGCACAACCATCCGTCGGCCGTGGAGCCCTACCAAGGCGCGGCCACCGGAGTGGGCGGCATCCACCGTGACATCTTCACGATGGGCGCACGGCCCATCGCCTCCTTGAACAGTCTTCGATTCGGCTCCCTCGACAACCCGCGCGTCCGTTACCTGCTGGATGGCGTCGTGCGCGGCATCGGCGACTACGGAAACAGTTTCGGTGTGCCCACGGTGGCCGGTGAGGTATACTTCGATGACAGCTATGAGGGGAATCCCCTCGTCAATGCGATGAGCGTGGGTATCGTGGACGTCGGCAAGACGGTATCCGCCATCGCCGAAGGTGTGGGCAATCCGGTCATCATCGTCGGATCCAGCACGGGGCGCGATGGCATCCATGGGGCGACCTTCGCCTCCGAAGAGATCAGCGAGGAGAGCGAGAAAAAGCGTCCGAGCGTGCAGGTGGGCGATCCCTTCACCGAGAAGCTATTGCTGGAGGCGTCTTTGGAAGCCCTGAAGACGGGTGCCGTGGTCGGCATGCAAGACATGGGCGCGGCCGGCATCAGCTGCTCCACGTCCGAAATGAGCGCCAAGGGCAAGGTCGGCATGAAGCTGAACCTGGATTTGGTGCCCATGCGTGAGGAGGGGATGACCGCCTATGAACTGCTGCTCTCCGAAAGCCAGGAACGCATGCTGGTGGTGGCGCACAAGGGCCGCGAGCAGGAGATCATGGAAGTGTTCGCGAAATGGGACCTCCATGCGGTCGTGATCGGCCATGTGACCGACACCGGCCGGGTCGACTATGTGAAGGATGGTGAATTGAAAGCCTCCATCCCCGCCGATTCATTGGTCCTCGGTGGTGGTGCGCCGGTGTACATCCGGGAGACGAAGAAGCCCGCCTATCTGGATGGGAAACAATCCTTTGATGTCGGTTCCGTCCGGGATGATGCGCCCTTGCACGAGCGTATCCTCGAGCTGATGACCTCGCCGAACGTGGCATCCAAGCGTTGGATCTTCGAACAGTATGACAGCATGGTGCGCACGAACACGGTGGTGGGGCCGGGTGCCTCGGATGCGGCGGTGGTGCGCATCAAGGGCACGGACAAGGGTTTGGCCGTCAAAACCGATTGCAACGGCCGATTCGTGTACCTCAATCCGCGTCGCGGCGGACAGATCGCCGTTGCCGAAGCCGCCCGCAACGTGGTCTGCGCCGGCGGGCGGCCCATGGCGGTCACCAACTGCCTGAATTTCGGAAACCCCATGAAACCCGAGAATTACTGGGTGTTCAAGGAGGCGGTCGGTGGCATGGGCGATGCCTGCCGCGTCCTCGATACGCCGGTCACCGGCGGCAACGTGAGCTTCTACAATGAGACGCCCGTCAGCGCGGTCTTCCCGACGCCGACCATCGGCATGCTTGGCCTGGTCGAGAATGTGGAGCGGGATGCCACCACGGCCGATTTCAAGGCGGATGGCGATGTGATCCTGTATGTAGGTGCGCCTCGCAAGGGATTGGGCGGCAGCGAGTACCTGAGCTGGTGCCACAAATTGGTGACCGGTGACGCACCCGCCCTTGACCTTGAATTTGAGAAGAACCTGCAGCAGGCCGTCCTGGCCGCCATCCGATCGGGCTTGGTGCGAAGTGCGCATGACGTCTCCGATGGCGGACTTGCCGTGACCTTGGCCGAATCCTGCCTCTTCGGTGGACGTGGCGCCACGGTGGATCTGTCGGCCCTCGGTGGCGCGAACCGGGAAACGCTGTTCAGCGAGGCTCAGTCCGGCATCGTGCTCAGTTGCGCGCCCGGCAACGCGGGTCGACTCCTGGCGCATTTCGTGGCGCATCAGGTGCCGTGCTTCGAACTGGGCCGAGTGGGTGGAACGGATCTGGCCATCGCCGGCATCCAATCCATACCCGTGGCGACGCTAGCCGACCTGCACGGGAACGCGATCCGGAAGAAAATGCAGTAGAGAGTAGAGAGTAGAGAGTAAGCAGTAGACAGAATCGGCCACTGCCTACTACCTACTACCTACTACCTACTTATTTCACCAAGGCAATCCGCCGGCTCAGCGAGCCCTCGGGCGTGCTGAGGCGCACGATGTAGATGCCGGAGCCGAGATTTCCCGCATCGAAGACCGCCTGATGCGAACCAGCCGGCATCACGCCATCAACCAGCACGGCTACTTCACGACCAAGGATGTCGAAAATGGATAGGCGCATCGGGCGTCCGGCGTCAAGCGTCCAGCGTATGCGCGTGGTGGGGTTGAACGGATTCGGATAGTTCGGCAACAGGTCGAAGTCTGCCGGAATGGTGGCCTGCTCATCGAGCGACACCAGGTCCTTGAACGAGAAACGTGTCCAGACCGGGAAATGGTCCGACGTGGTGGACAGGTAGTTACCGACATAGCTCACGTTTTCGATACGCTCGGTGCCATCCAAGAGGAAACGGGCCATGTTGGCGTTTGCCACGATGTGGTCGATGTTCGAGAAAGAGCTGTAGGAGGTCTGCCCGCGGTCGCTCAAACTTTTGGTGATGACCTTGTAATTCGGGTCTTGCACGAAATTCGCGTACGGTGAGGGAAGGCGGTTGAACGTCGAAAACGTCACATCGTCGTTGAAATCACCCAGTAGCACGGTGTTCTGAGTGGCATACAACTCATCCATCACGCCCTTCAGGATCTGGGAATCGCTGAGGCGTTCGTCGTAATCCGCCTGGGTTGCGAACGCCTTCGCATGGATGTTGATGGCGCGGATCCGCTCACGTCTCCCGTCGACTGTGGCGTTGAACAGGAAGAAGAAAGGGAAACGCCCGCCGCCCCATTGTCCGGATGTGGTGGCGTACCCGGCGTTCAGCGAGTCGATGGTCGAGGTCTTGTAGAGGTAGGCGGTTTTCTGGGCTTGGGAATAGGGTGCGATGAAGCCGCGGTAACCGGCCAGCGAATCCACCAGGCGTTGGAATTGCGCGTTGTTGGATATTTCCTGCAAGGCGTACAGGTCCGCGTCGATGGTGCGGATCACCCGGAGCACGTTCGTGAATTGGAGTTCGACATCGGTCGGACCATTGCCGGCGCTGCCGAACCACTCGATGTTCCAGGTCACGGCATCGAAGGTCTTGTCCTTGGAGACATTCTCGAAGGGGATATCGAAGACGTCCACGTCGAGATCGGACGCCGAACGCGGCAGGATCTGGTAGACACCGCGGAAGCGTCCCACCACACCGACCACGCGCACCGACCCTGTGGGAGAGGAAGCGCCGACCAGGTTGGTGTTGTTGTCGATCCGCATCTGCGCCACATTACCGGCTCCATCCCGAAGGGCATAATTCGTGTTCTGCTGGAAGGCTCCGGTGAAGGGCGTGGTGCCGGGTTGAAGGTTCACGTAGGGGAAGATGCCGACATTCTCGATCTCGACGAGTTGCCCCTCATAGCCGCCCGCGTTCATCTGCGCGATGGTGATCGTCTTGGGTTGCTGCACACGGCGGCCGGTGGGATGGACCGTGAATTGGATGGTCTGCGTGGATCCGCTTGGGACCGCAATCTGACGGATGCCGTCGCCGACGATGCCCGGGGTGTTGCCGAACTCGCCCAAGGGTCCGGTCACAACCACGGAATCGCCGTCCTGCACGGCGGTATGCAGAGCGGGCCAGAAGGCGGCCAGGCCAGCCGTGTCGTCCTGGAAATAGGAGGGCCCTTCGAATTCGTTGCCGACCGTGATCCATCCGGAGACCGTGACCAGCGTACCGAGTGGTAATCCTCGTGCCTGGGAGATCGGAATGACATCGCTGGCGTCGAATGTGGCACCGTTGAGTCGGACGATGAAGAGGGGTGTGGCCGGGTCGTTGGATTGGATTCTCAAGGTGTCGATGTAGGTGGTCAGCGCCGTCGGATTGTACCGGATGTTCACCGTTCGGGTGGCCAGGCTGGCGATGGACACACCGTTGAGCGATTCCGACAAGGAGAAGGCCGTTCCCGTGATCGAGGCGTTGCTGATCACCAGAGACTGGTTTCCGGTGTTTCGGATGAGCAGGGAGGCGGTACGGGACTGGCCGGGCGCCGTGGCATCGAAGGCCGCCGTGGAGCCGGATGCGAAGGCCGCGCCGTTGACTTCCGCTGCGATGGTCGGGTTCTCGGCCACCTGCACATAGTTCGTGACACGGAAGTCATCGATGTTCATCCGTAGCTGGTTGCCGGATGTCGGGCTGTCTGTGATCTTGACGATGCGGAACCGGTGGTTGCCTGGCGCATTGATCTGGAACACCGCCTGCTGAAGGGTTGCAGTGGTCGTCAGCGGATGACCGACATCCACCCAGTTCACCCCGCCGTTGGTGGATTTCTGTAGTTTGAATTCGCTGGGTCGGGCCGCATCGGTCGAATACGTACCGTACCAGAAAGACACCTCACCCACGCCATCCTTGTTGAATTGCATCTCGAGCCGCGCACCACCCGCACGCATGCGGACCGACCACGCGCCGGACTGTTTGAGGTCCGCAGTCAGGTTGCCGATCAGGGCACCATCCAGCAACCAGGTTCCGCTCGGCAGTTCGACTGTGCCGGCTCCGTAACCACCCTTGGCGTTCGTTTCGAACGACTCCGTGAACTGGGCATGAGCGGTCAGAGTGAAGATGAACAGGAGGGAAGCGGCAAGGGTAAGGCGCATGAGAGGTCGGATGGGGTCCATTGTGGAACGTCAAAATACACAATCGCACCGAATGGCCGGGCTCGTTAACGCAGCGGTAACAAGCCGGGCGTACCTTTGATGCGGGATACCGTTCGGCCGTTACATCCGAAACCCCTATTTTTTGGCAACCGGCTCTTCTGCTCCACCACCTCATGCGCGTACGGATATCAAGCCTTCTGCTTCTGACCGGACTGGCAATCCCGACGGAAGCCCAACAGGTGTTTGACCGCAAGGCGACCACCGTCAACAACATGGGCCTGTCGATCACGAATGTGGGCACCTATGGCCGCCCGAACGTGCGTAACCAGACGTCCGGACTTCCGAGCTTCGAGTATCCACGCGGCAGCGGAACCGAACACTTGTTCGAGGCCGGCATCTGGATCGGCGCGGTGCGCGGGGGCTCGTCCACGGTCGTGTCCACATCCGCCATCACCACCAGTTCGACGGCCTACAGCCCGGGTGTGGCCGGCTTCGAGTTCACGAACGACGGCACCATCATTCTGGAGCAATCCTCCCTTCCTGAATCGCCCTTGTTCTCACCCTTGGCGGTGAGCCATCAGGACCTGATCGCCGAATTCTCCGATCGGCGCACCATCGTGGGAGCCGTGCCCATCGCCGCGCACCAGGAGCCGCTCTTCGCGAACGTGAAGATGGAGACCTATTCCTGGAACTTCGGGTTCACCGAGAATCTGAGCATCGTCAAATACACCATCACCAACACGGCGGATTTCGCCTGGGACAGCGTGCATGTCGGCATTTACGGCGACATCGTGGTCCGGAACGTGAACACGACCCTTGAGACCGGCACGAACTTCTTCAACAAGACCGGCCTGGGATATCTGGACGATCGGCATGCCACCTACGCCTTCGATGCGCGATCCACGGATAGCCCGAGTCTGAACACCTATGCGTCCGTCGTGGTGCTTGGATCCGAATACCGCGGGATGGATTTCCACCCCAACCATCCCGCCGAGATCCTGGCCGCCGGCTACCGCGTGCCGAAGGTGCGGCCGGCGTTCTGGCAGTTCAGTGCCGGTACCGGTGCCTTCCAGGGCCCGCAAGATGATGTGGAACGGTTCAACCGGATGTCGGCCGACTGGCCCTTGGCGGAGAATCGGGAACCATTGCGAACCAACAGCACCAACCAGAGCATCAAGCAGCTGATTTCGCTCGGACCCTTTCCGGAAGTGGCCGCAGGGGAGAGCTTCACCTTTTATGTGGCATGGGTCGCGGCGCTCAAACCGGATGCCTATCAGAACATCGGTCCGGGCAAACGCGCAGACGACGCGATCACACGCGCTCCATTGGTCGACGCCATCGACTGGGCTTACCGCCTTTTCGAAGGCACGGAAGCGAACGGCGTGCGCCGGCGTTTCCTGGTCCCGGAACCGCCCCGCGTGCCACGTCTGAAAGTGGAATTGGAGGCGGGCAAGACCGTCCTGTATTGGGATGATGCCGCCGAAGCGAGCATCGATCCCGTCTCCGGCGAGCAGGATTTCGAAGGCTACCGCATCTACCGCTCCACCTTGGGTGATGACATCCGCGGAACCATGGCCACGAGCTCCCAACTGATCCGCGAGTATGACGTGCCCGGCAACGAATTCGGATTCAACACCGGCTTCACTTCCATCCGGATGGCATCCCCGAAGACCTTTCCCGGCGATCCGACCACCTATACCTACCGCTACGAGGTGGACGGCATGCTCAGCGGCTGGCAGTATCTGTTCGCCGTGACCGCCTTCGACCGCGGCGGCGACGGCGTGCCATCGCTGGAGACCAGCATCAACGCGAATGCCATCCGGGTCTTCCCGGGAACCGGTGTGAACGACGATTTCACCAGCTCGGACGCGGCCTCGCAAGTGGGGGTTTATCCGAACCCGTACCGCCTGAACGCCGCCTGGGATGGCGCCACGCCCTTCACGCGACGGCTCATGTTCTACAACTTGCCCGCCAAGGCTCAGATCCGCGTGTACACCTTGGCCGGCGAGATCGTGGCCACGCTGGACCATGACGCGGCGACCTACACCGGCGACACCCGCTGGTTCAACGACTTCTCCGTTTCCAACCGGCTCCTGCCGGGAGGGGAACACGCCTGGGACATCCTCTCGGATGCCAACCAGAACCTGACGACCGGCCTGTATCTGTACACGGTGAAAGACGTGGCCACAGGGCACATCCAGACCGGCAAGCTCGTGATCATCAAGTAGACAACCACCCACCAAACCCACGAACCATGCGACTCCTTACAACGCTGCTAACGGTCCTGATCCTGGCCGGCTTCTCCGCGACCGCCGTCGCCCAGACGCCGCAGAATGTGACCATCCGTGATCTGAACACCTACCCGACGCCGCTTACGGCGCCGAGCCAGGTCAACCAACACCCATTGGCCAACCAGCCCGTCAGGTTCACCGCCGTGATCCTCACCTATCCGAAGAACTCGGGTCTGGCATCCTACACGGCCGCCAGCAACTCCATCGGCCGGATCCACACCTTCGTGGTGGACACCAACGCCCTGGCCCAAGGTCTGGACGGCCAGTACATGCAGCTGGTCACCGCCGGCGCCACCCTCACGGTTCTGGAAGAACTCAACCGTGGCGACATCATCACGGTCGAGGGTAAGCTCACCTTCTTCGCATCCGGCCAAGGCTGGGTCTCCCAGTTCGATCCCGCGAGCATCGTGCTGGTCGGTTCGGCCAACACCGACGCCGAGTTCGAGAAATTCCGGCCCTTGCTTCAGCCGACCGTCGTCACGCCGGCCGAGCTGAACGTGAAGAACCCCGACGGAACCTTCTCCTACCGGATGGACGCCTACACGAAGTATATCAACCGCTATGTTCGGATCGAGAACACCCGCATCATCAACCGCCTGATCGCCAACACCGCGCGTCCGTGGCTGTATGTGGGGGATGATGTCTCCAACATCCTGACCACCGACACCTCGCTCCGTTTCCGGAACGACCGTGCCTCCTACCGAACCGGGTATAATTTCCGACGGACCGCCACAGACGGCGCTTTCGTTCCACCACCCCCGGGTGCCGTCGTGAACCTGAGCGGCTTCATCGTGATGAACAACTTCAACGTGGACGGCCGTGGCGCCGACAACTACAAGATCGCACCCTGGGACGACGGCTATGTCTGGGTGCCGGGCGAGGCGGAAGGAACCTTTGTCCGTGTGCAACCCGAGGGCTGGCCGAACGACCTGCAGGTCGTCGGTTTCCCGCCGGAATTCGCCAATTTCACGATCTCCAGTCAGACACCCACCAGCAGCCAGCAGGTCACGGTCAGCGTGGACATCACGGCTCCCCAGGAGGGAACGAGCGTGACCTCCGCCACCGTCAGCTACACGCCCCGCGGCGGTGATGCGGTGACCGCCAATCTGACCAAGGGTGCTGGCAACACCTACAGTTTCACCTTCCCGACCTTTGCGAACCTGACCTCGGTCAGCTTCGTGATCAATGCGACCGACAACAACGGCATCACGGGCCGCTTCTCGTCGGCACAGACCAGCTTCATCGTGCTCGACAACCCGATCACCTCGATCCGGTTCATCAATGAGACGGCGACCGGGAACATGGGTCCCAGTCCCTTGGCCGGCCTGGGCGTGCTCCCGATGAACATCACCGCGACGGTGATGTCGGACTCGGCCGACGGGTTCATCCTGATCCATGACGGCAACGGACCGTGGTCGGGTATCGCCTTGAACACGAATGCCACCACCCGCAAACTGCTGCGCGGCGATGTCATCACGATCACCGCCGCGTCGGTGATCCGTCAGTTCGATGTGAACTACCTGACCAACCTCACCTACTCGGTGGCGGATGAAGGAAACACCGATCTGAGCGCGTTGATGCCGCTCTTGGAAACCGGTGTTTTCGGTACGGGATCTCGGGGAGCCGAATATATCGGCATGATGGTGCGATTCGCGAACGTATCGGTCGCTTCGATCAACGCCGACGCACCGGCCGGTGATTTCGGGGAATGGTCGTTCGCCAGCGCCGGGCAGAGTGCCGTCCGAGTGGACGACCGCTTCCAGGTGACCGGTGTCGAGATCCGGACCAACTTTCCCACCAGCTTCAATCGGAATCTGGCGCCTGGAGTCTCATTCAGCAGCTTGCGGGGTGGCCTGTACTGGTCCTTCGGCAACCCGAAATTCGCCATCCGCCAACGGGGGGACCTGGTGACGGTCGGCAACAATCTGACCGTTCCGAACCGGGTGATCAGCCTCCTGGCGCCCGCCGATAACGCCACGTATAACGGAACGAACGGAACGCTCGTGGAGTGGGACAACAACGCCACGGATTTCGACGGAGACGCCGTCCGATATCTTTGGGCCATCACCGCCAAACCGCAGACCGGTTCGCCGAACTTCGCCACCGCCCTTGCCGTTGTTCCGGCCGACAACAACGGTTCGGCGGGGGTACTGACCCTGCCGCAAAGCGCGATCGAATCGGTCATGACGGCCGCCGGAATGGCACAGAACGAAACCCGACCGTTCGCATGGACCGTTCTGCTGACCGATGGCAAGGATACGGTGCAGACCTCGACCTATTCGAACACCACAGGGTATGCGCCGGTCTTCCGCACCCTGAACCTGACCAAATTGACGGGTACCAGCATCGACGATCCGAGCGGGCTGCCCACGGAGTTCGCCCTCGAGCAGAACTATCCGAACCCCTTCAACCCGAGCACGCAGATCCGTTTCGCCCTACCGGTGGATTCGAAAGTGCGTCTGACGGTCTATGACATGCTGGGTCGGGAAGTCGCCGTCCTGGTGGATGGTGTGCGTCCGGCCGGACGCCATGCCGTCACCTTGGATGCCTCGCGCCAGGCCAGCGGCATCTATCTCTACCGTTTGGAGGCAGGCACGACCACCTTCACCCGGAAGATGACCTTGATCAAGTAAGATCTGTTCATTCAGGGGCGCTTGACCGCGCCCCTGTTTTTCACCATCGTCTTGTGCCATGATCCGCGCCCTCGTCATCGCTTTCGCCACAACAGCCCTGTCGGTATCCTGTTCCGACACTGGCCTGCAAGGTGTGCGCAAAGACAATCTGCCACCGCGCACCTACCTGACTGTCGAATCCATCAACCGCTCGGACGACAACCGTCTGAACTCCCAAGTGCGGATCCGGTGGTGGGGCGACGATCCCGACGGGTATGTGACCGGCTACGAGTTCTCCATCCGGAACGGTCCCTGGCAGATCACGACCTCCACAGACAGCCTGTTCATTCTGCCGATTCCGGTCGGCAACGACCGCTCCGATGTGAATTTCCGGGTGCGGGCGATCGACAACCTGGATCTGCGCGATCCGAATCCGGCTTCGCTGACCTTTCCCATCCTCAATTCGAAGCCCGAACTGAGTTACCGGGTCACCGAGCAGCCATCCGACACGACCTACCATCTGTTCAGCTTCGGCTGGAATTCAAGCGATCCGGATGGTGCGGCGAACCTGGCGTATACGGAAATCGCCGTCAACGACACCCTCGACGGCTGGATCGCCTTGCCTGTGGGAGTCGATTTCGTTACGGTCAGCATCGGCAACGGTAGCGGACCGACCGCCACGGGTGATGTCCGCCTTGGCAAGGCCTTTGTTGAAAGCGGATTGCGTCTGCCGGGAATCCGAATGAACGCAGACAACACCTTCTATGCCCGTGCGGTGGATCAGGCCGGCGCGAAAAGCGCCGCAGCCGAGAAATCCTGGCATGTGAAACGCCAGACCAGCCGGGTGCTGGTGATCAGCGACCTGAGCACGCCCGATGCCTTGGCCCGAGTGAACGCCGCACGCGGGTATCTCAACGCCGCAGGCGTTACGGCCGTGGATGTGATTTTCGCCAACGACGGTGTGGCCACGGGCGGTTTCAAATCGCCGATGAGCGCCGCTTTCCAACGCACGATCGATCCCACGATGAGCCGTGCCCTGGCACGTTGGGATTACCTGTATTGGTTATCCAACGACCTCGACCGCAACATCACCTATGCCTTGGATCTGACCGTGGATTTCTTCCGGAACGGTGGGAAGATGTTCATCAACATCACCACGAAGAACCTGCCGTCCAGCGACCCGGTCTTCCTGTTCCTTCCGTTCGAGCGTTTGGGAGCGCCCGGCGTGACGGGTGCGCTCGGATTCCTGGTACAGGCCAATACGAATGTGTCTCCGGCGGATGTGCCCGCCGCTCCGATGGTCCGCATCGGCTCGGCCAACATCACCGGCATCTATCCCTTGGTTCCGACCGGCGGATACACGGTCCTGTACAATGCGGTCTGGCGTGTCCGGACACTGCTGGGCAGCCAGGCCTTCACCGGAAACCCGGCCGTCGCCGTGAAGAACTCGGATGGAAACATGGTCTTTCTCGGCGTGGATGTGAACACGTTGAATCCGGCGGATGTGCCCGCCATGATCGGTTTCCTGACCGTGAACCAACTCGGATTCCAGAACTGATCGACGCCATGCCCAAACCGATCCTTTTCCTACTGATCCTCTGCCTCCCGATCGGTGCCCTCGCCCAGACCGGCACCTTGACCGGCAAGGTCACCGAAACCGGCACGAACGAGCCCTTGACAGGCGTGAACATCTTCATCCGGGGCACGAGCTTCGGCGCGGCGTCCGACCTGGACGGCAATTTCACCATCCGGAACATCCGGGCCGGCGAGTACACCGTGGAGGCTTCCTATATCGGATTCGAGCGGATCATCTTCACGGCGGTGCGCATCACGGCCAACCAGACCACCACCTTGAACATCTCGCTCAAGGAGCAGATCCTGGCCAGCGAGGAGGTGGTGATCGTGGGGGAGAAGCCCATCTTCGACATCGAGCAATCCTCCAGTTCGATGCGGGTCGGTCGCGAGCAGATATCGGCCGCGGCGCTGCGGCGTGTGGATGACGTTGTCGGGCAGCAGGCCGGTGTCGTGAAAGACCCTACCGGCGTGTACATCCGTGGGGGGCGCGCCTACGAGACCAGTTTCGTGATCGATGGCGTCTCGGCAGCGGATCCCCTCGCCGGAACGGGTTTCGGTCTGGATCTGGGTGCGAACGCCTATGCCGAGGTGGAAGTGACCACAGGCGGCGCCGGTGCCGAATACGGCGATGCGACCTCCGGTGTTGTGAGCGTGCGCACCCAGGACGGTGGCGACCGCTATGCGGGGTATTTCAGCCACAAACGTGACAATCCGGGCCGGATGTCCGATTACAGCTTCGACTTCTTCACCGACACCTACGAATTCAACTTCGGCGGTCCTGAGGTCCTGACGTCCAAGATCTTGCCTGCCCTGGGGTTCCGGGTGCCTGGAACCGTCACATTCTTCTCCTCGGGACAGGTCTTCTTCACGAACGAGTTCATGCGGAACACCGCCGACCAGGTCAGCACCTCCATCATCGACAACACCTTCTGGACGCCTCGTCAGGACAACCGCTGGAGCGGGATGCTCAAGCTCACCTGGCGCGTGAAACCGGGCATGCGCGTGGAAGGCGCCTATCAGCGCTCGCTCACCGTGAACCAGAACACGCGGATGCTGCAGATCACGGGCGATGACGTCCAGATCCGGCCGGGGTATCAGTTCTTCTTCGCGCAGGACCTCGACAAGGCCACCACCTATGCCCACAGCTCCAACCTGAGCTACATCAAATGGACGCATACGCTGGATGCCAGCACCTTCTACGACCTTCAGCTCAGCCGGCTCTTCACCCGGCTGCGTGCGGATGCGAACGGCCGGTACTGGCGTCCGACGCAGGTGGATGGCGAGTTCGACCCCGCGAGCATCGTCGTGGCACCGGTGCGCCTCTTCGATGATTTCAGCCGTGAGTTCTACTATGTGCTGCCCGGTCCGGGCTTCTCCAACAACGGCGGCATCGCGGCACTCTGGCATGATCATTTCGCCGAGGAGCTGACCTTTCGAGGCACCTTCACCCATTTCTTTGCGAACCGCTCCAACCGCCTGAACCTGGGCTTCGAGATGAAATTCCAGGATTACCAGTGGATCGACATCAACCGTCCGTGGGTGGGAGCGCCCATTGAAATTTCCGACGGCGTGTTCACGGAAACCTTCCGTCTGGGCGAATCCTCCGATATCTGGCGTGTGAAGCCGGCCAAGGGCGCCTTCTTCATCAGCGACCAGATCCGGTACCAGGGCCTCATCGCCAACATCGGCATGCGCCTCGATTACTGGTTTCCCGGAGCGTATGTGGATGATGCCGTGGCCGACCCGCAGGCCCTGATTCCGGCCGAGATCCGTCAGGCCTACTACGACGAGACCTACAATTTCTTCGGCAACCGCTTCAAGATGCGTCTGCTGCCTCGGTTGAGCGTGAGTTTCCCCGTGCGGGAAAACCAGGTCCTGTTCTTCAACTACGGCCATCAGGCGCGCACCCCGCATCCGAGCTTCATCTACGCCGGACTCGATCCCTTCTACCAGAACCGCAGCTATCTGGCCAACCTGGGCAATCCGAATCTGAACCAGGAAGTCGACATCTCCTACGAGATCGGTGTGCGGAACCAGCTCACCTCCAACGACGCCTTGAACGTATCGGCTTTCTGGCGCGACAAATATGATTTCATCACATCGGAACGGATCATCGTGCGGGACGCCACCGGACGCGACGTGGAGCGCGCCTATCGGGTGAACGGCGATTTCGCCCGTGTGCGGGGCCTTGAGGCGACCTACATCAAACGGCATCAGGATTGGTTCCTCGGCCAGATGTCGGTCACCTATTCCCGCGCCGAGGGTCTGAGCTCCACCACGAACGACGCCCTGCAGAACATCATCTCCGGTGGCCAAAGCATCGGCAACAACATCGAGACGCCCCTGGCTTGGGACCGTCCGTGGGATATCAAGGCCAATGCCACGTTCACGCGCGACCGCAGGAACGATCCCTTGTTCGGCATCGCGGCCTTGAACCAGGTGAAACTGTATGTAGCCGCCACCTATCGCAGCGGAAGCCGGTACACGCCCTACCTTTACAAAGGAAACGAGCGGAACCCGGTGACCGGCGCCTTGGACTGGCGGCCGATCTATGAGATCAACCCGGATCCGGCCAAGCGGTTCAGCGCGGTGGGAGAGAGCTGGTTCTGGATGGACCTCAACATCCAGAAATGGATGCGCGTCGGTCGGACGAGATACACCGCATTTCTGGAAATATCGAATCTGCTGGACAACCGGAATGCGGCTGTCGTGAATCCGGTGACCGGCAAGGGCTACCGGACCGATTATCCGACGGATCCCGCCGCCTTGGTCGCACTGCGCGGCAACCGGTCTTTCGACATGCCGGCCAATGTTCGCGATCCGCGTTATGTGGATCCGCGCAACAACAGCTCACCCGCGTATCTGAATCCGGCCAACTATCTTGAACAACGACACATCATGGTCGGCATCTCCGTGAATTTCTGATATGCGCCAGATCCTGTCCACATTGATGATTCTGATCGCCGCATCCGCGTCGGCGCAGACGCTCCTGCCACCCTTGGGTTCCTCCAGGAGTGGCACATCCGGCTTCCAATATCTGAAGATTCCGGTGGATCCGAGGGGCGCGGCCATGGGCAATTCGGTGATGGCCGATGCGCGGGATGCGTCGGCTCTGTATTGGAATCCGGCCTTGGCCGCACAGATGGACGGTTCGGAGGTCTACCTGTCTCATACGTCCTACTTCGCGGACATCCACATGCTGTTTTCGGCGGGCGTCTGGCGCCTGGGCAGCCGCGCGATCGGTGTTTCCATGCAATTCCTGGATTCGGGCGAACTCAAGGAAACCACCGAATTCGATCCGACGGGCACCGGGCGCACCTTCCGGACCACCCATCTGGCCGCCGGACTGACCTATGCGCAGCAGTTGACCAGCCTGTTCTCGTATGGCATCACCGGCAAGTACCTGCTCGAGAACATCGAAAACCTGAGCATATCCACCACCGTGGTGGACATGGGCTTCTTCTACAAGGTGGGCGACACGGGCCTGCGGTTCGCTGTCGGCATCACCAATTTCGGATTCGACGCCATACCGACCGGTCAGACCGCCCGTTTGACGCTTGGAGGGGAGGTCGTCGAAACCGAATTCGAAGCCATCTCACCACCCACCACCTTCTCCTTGGCCGCCGCCTACGACATCTGGACCACCGACGTCTACAACATCCTGCTCACGGGCCAGCTCACCAACCCCAGCGACAACTCCGAACGCGTCAGCCTGGGCACCGAGTTCCGATTCCTCAACGTGTTCGCAGTGCGGACGGGTTACGAATTCGGGGTTGATGAAGCCAGCCTGCCCACCTTCGGAGCCGGTGTCCGGTTACCTGTACCTCATTTCGGTAGTGTGACCGCCAACTACGGGTTCTCCAGCCGCGAGCGCCTGGGCTCCCTGCATCGCATCGGACTACAATTCGGATTCTGACATGCGCCACACCCTTTTCATCGCCATCGTCGTCCTACCCTTATTCAGCGGGTGCGAAGCCCTGTTCGGAACGAAGCAGGACGATACCACGCGCGAGATCTTCCGCGAAGGCCGCCGTGATCCGAACCTGGTTGTGGACGATGTCGGCTATGCCGCACTGACGCCATTCTGGACCGGGTTCAAGCGGCCGACCGATGTGTATGTCGGCTACGATGAACTGGTCTATGTGACCGATGCCGACGGCGTTCATGTGCTGGATCGTGCGGGAAGGCGGTACGTGAACGGTTTCCTACCCCTGCGCGGCGCCGTTGCCGTGACCATGGACCGGAAAATGAACCTCTATGTGGCCGCCAGGTACGATACCGTGATCACATCGCTGAATCCGGCTGTGACGTGGGACCTCGCCGCCGTCTACAAGATCAACGGACTCCATCTCGGTGCGCCTCGAGTCGTCGACATCCTGGTCCAACCGTTCATGGATGGTAGCCGCTCCACGACTTCAGCCCAACGCGTACGTTTGGTGAAGGGTAGTGCGACCAGCGAGGAACGTGTCGAGATCACGGGACTGGCCGTTCTTGCCGACAACACCCTCTATGTGACCCGTCGCGGTCCGTCCAATCCGACCGGCACATCCCAAGCCGCCGACAACACGGTCCTTGCCTTCGAAGAGCGCCTCGTCAACGGAGTGAGGGATGGCAAAATGGTGAATACCGGCCAGATCCGGGCCCTCTCGCCGACGGTGCCTTCGTTACTGTCCGGAGTGGGTTTGAGCGGCATCACCACCTTCGTGGCGCCTCCTCAGCGCGACAACATGAACGCCGACCGCGGGTTTATCGTGACGCAAGGCGCCACTGGGAACATCCCGTTCCGCGTGTTGTGGGTGGACGTGGTGGAGACGGTGAACGGAACCGAATACAGACCACGGGTGCAGCTGCTCGCCCGCGACACCAGCAGGGCCGAACGCTTCCTGTACGACCAGAACCGGTTCAGCGAGCCCAGCGGCATCGCATTCTCCGGGGACGGGCGGAATTTCATCTTCATCACCGATGCGGGACGCGACAGCCTCTACCTGTTCCAATCGAACGGGCATGAAGGGGTGAATCCGCCGGTCGGTTCGCCCTCCACCAAAACGGTACGGGTTTCCTTCGGAGGAACGGGCAATGGTGTCCGGCAATTCAGGGATCCGATGGGGGTGGCCTATTTCCGGCAGGTCGTGTATGTGGCGGATACCGGAAACAACCGCATCTCCCGATTCAAATTGAACACCGATCTCGAGTAAGGGTTTGGGATTCTGCCGGAAGCATGGTTACTTCCGGATCATGAAATCCCGAATCCTACCGATCCTACTTGTGATGGCGTCCGGTTGCGCCCAGATCAAGCCCGCCGCCCCAGCGGCCGCCCCCACACCAGCACCGTCGAGCCCGGCCTCGTCCGCACCGGCGTCTCGGCCGAAGACCTATGCGAGTGTCATACCTCGAACCGCGGAAACGCACGCCGGACTGTTCAAGGTCCATCGCGTTGGGTCCAAACTGTTTTTCGAGATTCCGATTTCCGAACTCGATCAGGAGATGCTGCTGGTCGGTCGCATCGCGGAGGCGCAAGTGAACCAAGGGTATGGCGGGCAGCAAACCAGCCACAATCTCGTACGTTGGGTCAAGGATCAGAACAAGATCCTGCTCCGGGCCATCAGCACGCAGATCTCGGCCGATTCGACATCTGCCATCTACCAGACGGTCCGCGCGTCCAATTTCGACGCCATCATCGCCGCCTTCGATATCGAGGTCTGGAACGCCGATTCCAGCGCCGTCGTGATCGAGGCGACCTCCCTGTACACCTCCGATGTGGCCGAGCTATCGCCGCGCCGCCGCTATCAGGGCCGGCGGATCGACCCGGCACGCAGCTACATCGATCGGGCGCGTTCCTTCCCGGAAAATGTGGAGATCCGCTCCGTACTGACCGTGGAGCGGGAAACCGCGCCGACCACCGTTTCCGTCCTGATGAACCACAGCATGATCCGCCTGCCGAAGACCCCGATGCGCCCGCGGCTGTTCGACGAACGGGTGGGGTACTTCTCGGTTGGAACGGTCGATTACAGCACCGACGCGCACTTCGCCGAAGGCAAACGCTTCATCACCCGATGGCGGCTCGATAAGAAGGACCCACAGGCGGTGGTTTCCGACCCGGTCAAACCGATCACCTTCCATGTGGATGCCGGCACGCCCGAATGGTTGGTTCCGTATGTGATCAAGGGTATCGAAGACTGGCAACCCGCTTTCGAACAGGCCGGCATCTCGAACGCCATCATCGGCAAACGCGCGCCGACGGTCGAGGAAGACCCCGAATTCAGTCCGGAAGACATCCGCTATCCGATGATCCGCTGGGTGCCGAGCACCATACAGAACGCGATGGGGCCGCATAACAACGACCCGCGGACGGGCGAGATCATCAGTTCCTCCATCCTGATGTACCACAACGTGATGAATCTGCTGCGGAACTGGTATTTCATCCAGGCCTCGCCGGCCGACCTGAACGCCCGCAAGCTGCCGCTTCCCGACTCGCTCATGGGCGAGCTCGTCCGTTATGTGGTGGCGCACGAGGTGGGGCATACGCTCGGACTGCCGCATAACATGAAGGCCAGCGCCTCGGTGCCGGTGGACAGCCTCCGCAGCCCCACCTTCACACGCCGGTATGGAACGACGCCCTCCATGATGGATTACGCCCGCTTCAATTACGTGGCCCAACCCGGAGATGATGTGGCCATGATGCCCATCGTCTCCATCTACGACACGTTCTCCATCGAATGGGGGTACAAACCCGTTCCGGAAGCCACCTCGCCGGAGGATGAGAAACGGTATCTGGAGCCGATCGTGCGCCGTCAGGACACCAATCCCATGCTCCGTTTCGGCAACCCGTCTTCGGTGGACCCGACGCAACTGACCGAAGCCCTCGGCGACAACAGCGTGAAAGCCTCGGAATACGGCATGGCGAATCTGAAAACCATCATGGGTTATCTGGTGGAGGCGAGTACCAGCGAAGGGGAGGACTACAGCCTTCTGAACGAGATGTACGGTCAGGTTGTGGCCCAACGACTCCGGTATCTCAACCACGTGGCGGCCTGGGTCGGAGGCGTGTACACGCATCCGAAGCGGGCTGGCCAGGAGGGATTGGTGTTCATTCCCATCGCACGCGAACGGCAGACGGAAGCCATGCGATTTTTGGTTTCCGATGGGTTTTCGACTCCCGATTGGCTCCTCCGGCAAGACATCCTGGCCCTTTTCGAGCCGTCAGGAGTGAGCGCGCGTGTGCAAGCCTCACAACGCTCCCTCTTGAACAATCTGATTCAGGACGCGCGTCTGAACCGCATGGCCGAGATGGAGACGCTGCATCCGGCCGCCCAGGTCTACAAGGTCACCGACATGTTGTCCGACGTGCGAAACGGGGTGTTCACCGAGCTGAACGGCCGCAATCCGCGAATCGACCTGTACCGTCGGAACCTTCAACGGGCTTATGTGGACGTCTTGGCGGCACGCCTGGCTTCGGGGGAGATCAGCGCCGAAACCCGTGCCCTGGTTCGGGGCAACCTGTCCGACCTGGCCGCCCGTCTGGATGCCGTGACGGCATCGGCCACGGATACCGCCACCCGCTATCATCTTCAGGACCTCCGTCTGGAGATCCGCAAGATCCTCGAGCCTACCGCGGCACCTTGATCTTGACGCCCATCGGGATGACATCGTCCAGCTTGACCTGGTTCATGATGGCGATGTCCTCCGCGGTGAGGTTCACGGGAAGCGGATTGGGAAGGAACTCGCGGAACGCCGCCGTTCGGGTGGTTGTGATCACGCGAAGGCGGGCCGGTTGGACGTTCAGCAGTGCCGGGTCGTTGAGTGAGGTGAAACGGAGCGCGATCGCTTCGAAGGAGGCGAGATGGGCGTCGAAATCCGTTTTCGAGGAATAACCGACGAAGCGGTACAGACGTCCGCCGAGTCTGGCGCCCACCACCATCAGCCGCACCACGTTGCCGCCTTGGTCGGTCGCCTCAGCGATCAGACGCATGGCGTCGATGGGCGAGTTGGCGATGGCCTGCCGGTCCACGACGGTCACCCCCTTCTGGTTTCCGATACGGTCGACGACCTCGGCGGTCGTGCCGGCTTGGGCATCCATGGTGAATTGCAGGATGGCCTTCTGATCCGGTTGATACACCATCACGGCGTTACGGCCGTTCTGAACCTTCCAACCCGGAGGGATACCGAACCGGAACGCCAGATCCGGATGGACGAACGCGTCGCCGTAGACGAATCCTTCGCGTGGATTCTCACCCACCATGATGCCGTCGATCGCGGCCAGGTAACGGTCACGTTCCACCTTCTGCTGGGCATACCCTTGCTCCCGGAACCGCGCGGCCCTGCGTTCGATGTCTTTCTCTCGCTCTCCCGGGTCGGGATGCGAAGACAGGTGGTTGGGAACACGCTGACCGGCAGCCGCACTGATCCGTTTGAGGCTGGTAAAGAAATGCGCGCCTTCCGCGGCCGCATACCCGGCCCTTGCGGCGTATTCCACGCCGAGGCGGTCCGATTCACGCTCGGCGTCCCGTGAATAGCTCAGAAAGATCAACTGCGCGGCCGCGCCACCCATCTGCAGAACCTCCTGCCCACCGGTGCCCAGAACGGATTCGGCCAATACCGCGCCGCCGATCACGAACAAACTGCCAGCGGTCTGTTTCAAGGCCTGCTGGGAGGCGTGACGTGCCGCCACATGCGCCACCTCATGACCCAGCACCATGGCCAGTTGCGCCTCGTTCTCCAAGTGCGCCAATAACCCCCGTGTCACATAATTGTAGCCTCCCGGCAAGGCGAAGGCGTTCACGACGGGAGAATCCAGCACCCGGAAGGTGAAGGGCACGTTCCGGAACTGCGAAGACGTGCCTTCCCGTCTCAGATGGCTTTCGGCCAGCACCTTCTCACCCACCTGCCGCACATAATCCGTCAGCGCAGATTGGTCCAACAATCCGAATTCGGCGATGATCTGCGGGTCGTACTCGCGACCCATCCTGACCTCGTCGGCCCATGAATACGCATACGCTCGTTTCTTGCCCGTTACCGGGCTTTCCTGAAGCGATACGCAGGTGGTGAAGGCAAGCGCAAGGATGGCCGTGATGAAGGGCAAGTGCATTCTCATGCTCAGCGATTGGTATAGAGGGAGTGGAAGGCGGCTTCGTAGGTGTCTCCGGGCGTCCAGAGAATGCGTTCGTCCGCATCGGCGATCAACCGCGTGGCATGAACGAATACCTGAACATACCGATGAAGATAGTCGAAATCGAAATGCTCGTCGGCCTGGTCGGCCGGCTGATGGTAGTATTTCATGATCTCGGCGTCGAAGGCCGTGAACCCTGCGCTGAACGTAGGTGCGGGAACGCCACGACGCGCGAAATTCACGTTGTCGGACCGGTTGAAGAGCCCTTGTTCGGGAGCCGGGTCATCGAGCACCTTCAGGCCGAAGGCCGCCCCGGCCTTCTCGAAATGGGGCTTCGCGGTCGTGCGGTTCAGACCGATCACGGTCACGGCTTCGGTGGTGTTGTATCCGGCACCGTCGATGTTCGACACGTATACCGTTTTCTCCAAGGGCACCACCGGATGTTCGATGTAATGGCGGCTTCCCAGCAACCCGATCTCTTCGGCCGATACCGGCAGGATGACCACCGATCGCCGAGCCGGCACCTTGCTGAAGGCCTCGGCCACATGCATCAGCGCCACCACACCCATGGCATTGTCACGCGCGCCGTTGTAGATGGTGTCGGTGAGTGCGGCCACCGTCCGGCGCGCACCCACATGGTCATAATGCGCCATCACGATCACATACTCGTCCTTCAACAGAGGATCGCTTCCCTCGATGATGCCGATCACATTTTGGGTTTTCAAGACACGACCACTCCGCATCGTGGCCTCGAACGGCTGGAAATAGGTGCCGGTCTGCGGATTCGGTCGGAGTCCGTGCGCCTCGAAATGACGGGCGATGTAGGCGGCGGCCGTATCCAGACCAGGTTCGCCGGTCATGCGCCCCAACAAGTCGTCGGAAGCCAGGAAGGTGATCTGGCGGCGGCTGACCTCCGGGTCGAACCCGAATTCGGGGAGCGGTGCCGGCGGTTGGATGAACAGGAGGAGAAGGAGGGATAGGAGGACGGTCATGAGAATGGGATGGCTGTGGAAAAGTGGTGAAGAAGTTAATTTGAATCAACGGATAATCCGGCCTTATCATACGTTCAACGACACACGGACCGTGGTTCCGCTTCGGCGGATGAAAAGGGAATCCCGTTCAAATCGGGAGCTGTACCCGCAACTGTGCGTCCCAAAACCGACCGGCAACCTTTGCCACTGTCCGCTCCTGCGGGCGGGAAGGCGCCGCGAGGGGGACAAGCCAGGAGACCTGCCACACTCGGTCCGGTTGCCGTCAACCTTTCGGGAACAAAAGGATTGGCGATCTTGAATCACCGTACCCTCATATTCTGGCTTTTCGGCTGTGCGGCCGCGCTGTCCGCATCCGCGCAAGCGTCCGACACGCTCCGCCTGCCCGAGATCCGTGTCACAGACGCGACGCTGGCCACGCGACACATGCAGAGCCTTTCGGCCAAACCGGCCGATGCGGATGCCAGCATCGCGGCGGTGCTGGCGCGATCCGGCGGAGCCCTGCGACGCTACGCGCCAGGCATCCTGGAAACGGCCGCCTTCCGTGGGTTCACGGCCTCCCAGACCCAGGTTTTGTGGAACGGGTTTCCGCTGAACCACGCCATGGTCGGTCTGACGGACCTTTCCTTATACCCGGTTTTTCTCTTCGACCGGATGATGGTGGACCAGGCCGGCGGCAGTTCCGACCATGCCCTGAGCGCCATCGGCGGAACCGTGGACCTTCGCTCCGATGCCGACGCCCGGCTCGCAACCACCGCCAGCCTCGGCGCCTTCGGTCAGCAAGGCCTGGGTATGAAGGCGGGACTCGATCATGGCGCGAACCGCATCCGCATCGGCATCCATCATCAGCAAAGCGACAATGACTACCGCTATCGGGATGTGTTCACGGTTCCCGTGGCCATGCGTCGCCGCACGAACGCTTCCCGAGAGCAGCTGTCCGCAATGGCGCACATCCGGCGGGTCGGCGACCACCTGCGCCAGGATCACCACCTCTATGCCACGCAACGCAGGAGCGGCATTCCGGGACCCATATCGGCTCCGAGTTCGAAGGCCACGCAAACCGACCGCATCCTGCGGGTCCACAGCCGCGCGGCCTTCCGGATCGGTCCGGCTTGGGGCACACTGGCGGTCAACGGCACAAGCCAGGACCTGGATTACCTCGACACCGGCGTGAATAGCCTGTCCACGGTGCGTGCCCTCGGCGTGCGAGGCGGTTTCGGGACCCGCGACTTGCGTCTCTTCATCGAGCGCTCGCAGACCTGGGTGGATTTCAGCGAATACACGGCTCCGGACCGCGTGATGTGGACCGCGCAAGGGGATATCCGCCGTGGCCGTGTCTCCGCCTCGGCCCGCACCGACCACGACAGCGCCTATGGCTGGTTCTGGAGCGCATCAACCGGTGTGAGGCTGGGCGATTGGAAGGCGCACGTGTCGCGTACGGTCGGCATCCCTACCTTCAACGACCTGTATTGGCCGGTTCTGGGGAATCCGGACCTCCAGCCGGAATCCGCCTTGAAGGCGGAATTGACCTGGGAATCCGATATCGCCGGTTGGCGCCTGATCCTGCCCTCCCATGCCTCGCAGGTGGACGACGGCATCCAGTGGATACCCGGGATTGACGGGCGTTTCCGCCCACGCAACATCCGCCAAACCCGCACCATCGGCATGGAGCCTCAACTCAGGCGTGGGGAAACCCGCCTGTATGCGGTATTCACCGATGCGCGGCACACAGCCGCACGGTTTCCTGGCGACCAGTCACGAGGCCGGCAGGTGGCCTACATCCCGAAATGGACAGGCGGCGCGGAACACACGGTCCGATGGAAGGACCTCTATCTGAATCCGGAAGTCCGCTACACAGGCCGCCGTGCGACCACCGACGACGGACTCTTTCCCATCGACCCCCAATGGGAGGTCGATATGACGCTCGGCACGACCATCCAACACAATCCTTTGCGAATGGACGCCTCCGCCACCGTCCGCAATCTCACCGACGCCGATCTCAGCACCATCCGGTGGTATCCCATGCCGGGACGTCACCTCATCGTCACCCTCCAGATCCGAATCCCATGAAAACGTTAATCCACATCGTCCTACTTATCGCATTAAGCGCTTGCACCTCAAGCACATCCACGAAGAAAGAAGGGGAGGGCGGACGCGTGCTGGTGCTCAACCAGGGTGGATTCAACAAGGGGGAAGCCACCGTGAGCGAGATCCGTCCGGAGAGCGGGACGGTCATCGCCGATGTCTTCGAAACGAAGAACGGGCGGCCGCTCGGCGACATCGCCCAAAGCCTGATGCCCTATGGCGACCGTTATTACATCGTCGTGAACAACAGCCAGAAGATCGAGGTCGTGGCGAAGTCCGATTACCGGTCCGTGGCCACCATCGCCATCCCGGATAATGCGGGACCGCGGTACATGGCGCAGATCGCCGGCGGTTCGGCCTATGTGACGGCCCTGTTTTCGGACAGACTGTACAAGGTGAACCTCCGCTCGAATACGGTCACGGGCGCGGTCACCATCGGTTCGGGCACGGAAGGGATCGCGGTCTCCAACGACACCGCCTTCGTGGCCAAGAACCTGAATGCGGACTTCAGCGCGGGGAACCAGATCGCCCTGGTGCGGACTTCGACCGACCAGGTGATCACGACCTGGACCACCGGCACGGGTCCGGTTCAGGTCGAGGTGGTGGGACCGTACGTGATCGTATCCTGTTCCGGAACCTGGGGCCGGAACGACGGCGAGATCGTGGTTCACAACCGGACCACGGGCGCCATCGTGCGTCGGATCGCGCTCCACACCTATGCCAGCACCTTCGCACTGGGTGCCGGAACGACCCTGTATGCGCTCGGAAACGGCATCATCCGGGCGGACGCGGCCACCGGCGCGACCACCACGCTCAGCACGAAAACCGCTTATGCGATCGGGTTCGATGGCGACCGCATCTGGATCGCCGACCCCTTGAATTACGCCCAAGCCGGACTCGTGTACCGCCTGTCCGTCGTAGGCGCCGTGCAAGACAGCTTCCGGGTCGGCATCATTCCGGGCGGCTTCCATTTCGATGGGGAATGATATGTGATTTTATATGTGGATATGGATACACGCAAGGATGTTATCCACCTTTCCACATTCAAATCAAAGTGAACTTCGGGACTCGAAAACACCACGCTTCGAAGGGTCGTTGTGGATAATCCGGCGATCGGTTCATTTTCCGCTTAAGCTCTTGATCGGTAAGGGTTTGCCGTGTAATGAAATTGACCCACAAGTTATCCACAACACGTCATCACAACCAACCGCAAACCACAAACCACGAACAACTTCAGCGCGTGTGGAAAAGATGTCGAAAAATACCGGCCGCTCCGGCTTGCTTCCACGACCTTTTCTCTCGTTTTTTGACGTCGCACACTATCCCGATGAAGCACTACCGATCATGAAATTCAATCGATACTACACGCAAGCCGCCTGGGCGACACCTTACGACGGTCTCACATTCGAATCCCGCAAATCCGAAATCAAGAATCCCGACGGGTCCAAAGTCTTCAGCATGGAGAATGTGCAGGTGCCGTCGGGATGGTCGCAAGTGGCTACGGACATCATCGCACAGAAGTATTTCCGCAAGGCCGGTGTGCCGGCCGCCACGAAAGCGGTTCCGGAGAAGGGTGTGCCGAAATGGCTGCAGCGCCGCGAGGCGGACAGCGCCCTTCTGGAGGCGCTTCCCGCTGAACAGCGGTACCGAGGGGAGAACGATTCGCGGGAGGTGTTCAACCGATTGGCGGGTTGCTGGACCTATTGGGGCTGGAAGCATGAGTATTTCGACTCGGAGGCGGATGCGCGGGTGTTCTACGACGAGCTCTGCCACATGCTCGCCGCTCAGATGGTCGCTCCGAATTCGCCGCAGTGGTTCAACACCGGACTGCATTGGGCCTACGGGATCAATGGCCCGGCCCAGGGCCACTTCTATGTGGATGCGGTCAGCGGCCAGTTGCGCAAATCGGAAGATGCCTACACACACCCGCAACCGCATGCCTGCTTCATACAGTCGGTCAGCGATGACCTGGTGAACGAGGGGGGCATCATGGACCTGTGGGTCCGCGAGGCGCGCCTCTTCAAGTACGGCTCTGGCACGGGCACGAATTTCTCGGAACTCCGGGGCGAGAACGAGAAACTGAGCGGTGGTGGAAAATCGTCCGGACTGATGAGTTTCCTGAAGATTGGCGACCGAGCGGCGGGCGCGATCAAGTCGGGTGGCACCACGCGCCGGGCGGCCAAGATGGTGACCTTGGATTTGGACCATCCCGACATCGAATCCTATATCAATTGGAAGGTGGTGGAGGAGCAGAAGGTGGCGGCCATCGTAGCCGGTTCCAAGCAGACGGAGAAGCATCTGAAAACCATCATCCAGTTGTGCCATAAGCCGGTTGAAATCGAGGGCCGTTTCTACAACAGCGCCGTCAGCCGCGATCCGAAGAAACACAAGGAACTTGGCCGCGCCATCAAGGCCGCAAAGCGGGATTTCGTGCCCCTGAACTACATCGAGCGGGTGATTCAGCTTGCGGCGCAGGGTTTCACCGACATCGAGTTCGACACCTACGATACCGATTGGAATTCGGAGGCCTACGGGACCGTCAGTGGTCAGAACTCCAACAATTCGGTTCGTGTCTCAAACGACTTCATGACGTCGGTCCGGGAGGATGGCGACTGGAACCTGTACGGACGTATCGAGAAGCGGAAGGCCGCCGCCGAGGGGCGCGATCCCAAGCCCATGAAAACCCTCAAGGCCCGCGACTTGTGGGACCAGATCGCGTATGCCGCCTGGGCCAGCGCCGATCCCGGCACCCAGTATCACGATACGATCAACGAATGGCACACCTGCCCGGAGGATGGGCCGATCAAGGCCAGCAATCCGTGTTCGGAGTACATGTTCCTGGACAACACGGCCTGCAATCTGGCATCCATGAACCTGGTGAAATACCACGATACCGAGACGGGTCTGTTCGATGTGGAGGGCTACCGCTACACGACCCATCTGTGGACGGTCGTATTGGAAATTTCGGTGCTCATGGCGCAGTTCCCATCCAAGGAGATCGCCGAACTCAGCTACGAGTTCCGCACCCTCGGGTTGGGTTATGCCAACATCGGAACCCTGCTCATGATCCAAGGCATCCCGTACGACAGTCCGGAGGCCATGGCCATCACCGGAGCATTGACGTCCATCATGCATATGCGCAGTTATGCGACCTCGGCGGAGATGGCCCGGGAGTTGGGCCCCTTCCCCGGCTACGGCCGCAACCGGGAGCACATGCTGCGTGTGATGCGCAACCACCGCCGGGCGGCGTACAATGTGCCGGCCGATGAATACGAAGGATTGACCATCAAACCGATGGGCATCCACCCCGGATTCTGTCCGGACTATCTGCTAAAGGCCGCCCAGGAAGACGCCGACCGCGCCCTGGCGCTTGGCGAGGCCCATGGCTACCGCAACGCCCAGGTGACGGTGATCGCACCGACCGGCACCATCGGGTTGGTCATGGACTGCGACACGACCGGCATCGAACCCGATTTCGCTCTTGTGAAGTTCAAGAAACTGGCGGGTGGCGGGTATTTCAAGATCATCAACCAAAGCGTGCCGGAGGCGCTCAAACGACTCGGGTACACGACGGCGGAGATCGACGCCATCATCAAATATGCCAAGGGGCACGGCACCTTGGACGGTTGCGCGTCCATCAACCACGACCGTCTTCGGATGGCCGGTTTCACGGACGAGAAGATCCAGGCCATCGAGGAACAGCTGCCGGGTGTGTTCGACATCAAGTTCGCCTTCAACCAGTTCGCGCTGGGCGAAGATTTCTGCAAGAACGTTCTGGGTGTGACCGAAGACCAGCTTTCCGATTGGAGCTTCGACATGCTGCGGCACATCGGCTTCACGAAACGCGAGATCGACGAGGCCAACGACCATGTCTGCGGAACCATGACGGTGGAAGGGGCGCCTCACCTGAAAGAAGCGCATCTTCCGGTGTTCGATTGCGCCAACAAATGCGGCAAGAAAGGCACACGGTACATCTCCGCCACGGGCCACATCCACATGATGGCCGCGGCGCAGCCGTTCATCTCAGGGGCCATCTCCAAGACCATCAACCTCCCGAACGAGGCCACGGTTGAAGACATCAAATCGGCGTATCTGTCCAGCTGGGAGCTGATGTTGAAAGCCAACGCCCTGTACCGCGACGGATCCAAGCTCAGCCAGCCCTTGAACACGCTCTCCAGTGTGATCGACGAACTGGAGGACGAGGAGCCGGATGCCGCCGTGGCCCCCGAAGTGGCCCAGGTCCAGGACCAGATCGTCAAAACGGCTGAACGCATCATCCACAAGTATGTGGCCGAGCGCATGCGGCTGCCGAACCGACGCGGAGGGTATACGCAAAAAGCCAAGATCGGCGGACAAAGCGTCTACCTGCGCACCGGTGAGTACGACAACGGTCAGATCGGGGAGATCTTCATCGACATGCACCGCGAAGGCGCGGCATTCCGCAGCCTGATGAACTGTTTCGCCATTTCCGTCTCCCTGGGTCTGCAGCATGGCGTTCCGCTGGAGGAGTTTGTGGATGCATTCGTGTTCACCAAATTCGAACCCAGCGGTTTCGTGTCCGGAAACCCTCAGATCAAGATGACGACGTCGGTCATCGATTACATATTCCGGGAATTGGCCGTCACCTACATGGGTCGCTACGATCTGGCGCACGTGGGTCCGGAAGACATCCTTCAACGCACCTTGCGGCCGGAAGACAACGACATCGTGGAGGAGGATGAAGATGCGTCGGCGCCATCCTACCCGCCGCTGTCGATCGAGGCGGAACCGGTGCTGGGTCATGCGAAGCCTTCGGGGGATGGCTTCCAATCCAAGTACGAGCGTGCGCGTCAGATGGGATACACCGGGGATGCTTGTGGCGATTGCGGCAGCATGACGATGGTCCGCAACGGCACCTGCCTCAAATGCAATACCTGCGGCGCGACAAGCGGGTGCTCGTGATTCGGGCGTGACTTTCACGGGGAAATGCGCAAACATTTCCCCATGAAACCGCTCATCCCCTCCCTGGCACATCTGTTCCGGGTCACGGCAGACACCCTCCGCCGTTTTCCCGTCTCCAGCCTCGCGGCCCTGCTCGCCACGGTCTGCTTCATCGTCTTGATCGCCCAGGAGGCGCAAGGTCCGCATCCCCTGGGTCGGGCCGCACTGGCGGCCCTGTACAGTTTCGTGTTGCAGAACGGCCTGTCGCTGTCGCTGCTCTCACTGCGGATGCTCTTCGGCGTGGAGGTGGACCCCAA
>Ga0169931_10002220_pt1 | contig 31765 bp, 28 predicted proteins | sample Kivu_15m_20L_FD_129675 | JGI IMG/M metagenome (GOLD analysis project Ga0169931, IMG submission 129675) | Freshwater microbial communities from Lake Kivu, Western Province, Rwanda to study Microbial Dark Matter (Phase II) - Kivu_15m_20L... | ecosystem: Environmental > Aquatic > Freshwater > Lake...
AAGCCTTTTCTTGTTCCTTTATGAATTTTATTCATACTTGTATGTTAATTTAATATTTCTCTCTGTATATTATACTACCCCCCCAGAGCTTTTGTCAAGTTTTTGTATGAGATGAGGTTATCGTCGACAGAAGGGATAGATACATTACTAGATTAATAACAGTAAATTGGGATAATAATTGTCCTCCTTTGGAGGAGGTGGTCACTGTCGTATTTATACGGGAGTGGCCGGAGGTGGATAGAGTTCTAGTTTATGTTTTATCCACCCTCCCCCGTCGCAAATGGTATTTGCTCCTGTGAAACCTCTCGGTTTCCCAATCCTTCCTCCACGGGAAAACTCCCGTTTTCCCGACCCCTTTCCCAGACCTTCAGTCTATTACGGGTACTCCCTCCTAAGGGAGACAAAATTAAGAACTCTTTTTTATAACTATATAAAAGACTTTCATGTATTACCTACAAAACTCAAAATTTGTCTACGATGCATCTCATCTTATTCATCCGATTATTCAGTGCATAGCCTTTGAGTAGATAGTCTTTCAAGATTTGTGTAGCCCATTGTCTGAATTGAGTTCCTCGTTTTGAATTTACTCGGTATCCTACTGAAAGTATAGCATCAAGATTATAATATTTGACCTTTCTTTTTACATTTCTATTACCTTCTTTTTGAACTACCGAGAAAAACTCGGTAGTTGAATTTTCGTCCAATTCTTGTTCGATAAAAATATTCTTGAGATGTAGACCTATTGTATCAGTATCTTTACCCAAAAGCATTGCCATTTGCTTTTGGGTGAGCCAGATAGTTTCAGCTTTTTCATCTACACGGACTTCTATATGTTCGGCTAATTCTGTAGATTGATATAAAATAATTTCATTTTTCATATTTTGATTTAATGTATGGTTTTATTATAGCATTAAAGTAAATGATTGTGAATTTTACATTATGGATTGAAGGAATACCCACTCTCCTAAACATAAGGTATGGGATGGACTAAAACCCTCCGCTACGAAAACAAAATACAATCCACCACCGTCTAAAAGACGGCAACCCATCCCAAACAAGGCATGGGAGGGACGAATGCCCTCAAGAGGGGAATTAGCTCAGTCCACCTCCGGCACTCCGTGCCACCTCCTCCGAAGGAGGACAGAAGCTCAGAAGCGCATCCACCCCCTCCCAAACTGAAGTATGGGAGGGACAAAAGCCCTAGACGAGGGGAATTTTTAGGAAGGTATAACATAATTCAATTCTTTACCCATTATTATACCACATTATAAATATGCTATAATATATAAAAGGAAATATTTATTATATGCAAGAATTTGTACATCTCAATACTCGCTCTCATTATAGTATTCTAGAAGCTATTGGCTCTATTGGAGATATTATCGCCAAAACTCAAGAATTGGGCTTTGAGGCTATTGCCCTTACGGATAACAATAATATGTTTGGAGCGATTGAGTTTTATGAAAAAGCTATCAAAGCTAATATCAAGCCAATTTTGGGTGTGAATTTATCTGTAGCTGGGATAGACGGAGGTATTTCTAAGCCGTATTTTATAACTTTATTGGCTAAATCCTATCAAGGGTATATTAATTTGATTGAATTGGTGTCTCTGGTGAGGCTTAATTCTAATCAACCAGTTTCTCTAGAAAATTTGATGAAATATAGTCAAGATTTGATTTGTCTTTCTGGTAATTATAAAGGTGAGTTATCTGATTATCTTATAAATAAACCTACAGAAGTTCAAAATTGGGTGAATATTTATAGCCAAATTTTTACAGATAATTTATACTTGGAGCTTTTACCTCTGACTAATACTCCTGAGCAGATTAAATCGAATAAGAACTTAGTTAAATTGTCCAAAAAATCTAATTTGCCTCTGGTTTTGACAGCTCAGAGTATGTATCTAAACTCTAATCAAAGAACCGCTCATGATATTATGCTAGCTATTAAAAATAAAACTAATATTCAAAATCCTGATCGGATAACGGTGGCACATGAAGATTATTCTCTTAAATATACTGAAGAGATGTATAATTTAGCTCAGCAACTCAATATTCCCGAGGAGGCTCTCACTAATACCAAAGTTATTGCTGAGAAATGCAATGTAGAGATTCCCCTATACCAAATTCAACTCCCAAAGTTTGAGGTACCTGCTCTAGAGTCTGGTGAGATTCTAGATAATGAGAGTTATCTAAGGTTTTTATGTGAAGAGGGAATCTCAAAAAGATATCCCGGCCAAGACCAGACTCAAATTAGAGAAAGATTAGAATATGAATTTGGAATTATCAAAAATGCCGGGTATATTGATTATTTTTTAATCGTATCTGACTTTATCACTTGGGCGAAGCGGAATGGAGTTTTAGTCGGTCCAGGGAGAGGCTCAGCAGCTGGGAGTTTGGTCGCTTATTTATTAGCTATTACGGATATTGATCCTCTGGCCTTCCAACTTCTTTTTGAAAGATTCTTGAACCCAGCTCGTGTCTCTATGCCCGATATTGATATTGACTTTCAGGATAATAAGCGAGAATTGGTGCTAAATTATGTGGCCCAAAAATACGGTCAAGACCATGTAGCTCAGATTTGTACTTTTGGAACAATGGCTGCTAAGGCGGCGATTAGAGATACTGGGAGGGCTCTAGGGTATTCTTATGGATTATGTGATTCTATTGCCAAATTAATTGACCAGAAAACCATCGTTAAGTCTATATCTGCCTCTAGGGAACTTAGAAGTCGCTATGAACAGGAAGAAAAAGTCACTACTTTGATTGACACTGCTCAACAATTAGAGGGCTCTATCCGGCACACTTCTACTCATGCTTGTGCAGTGGTGATATCTCCTCAAAAATTAACTAATTATACTCCCCTACAAGTCTCTGAATCTGGAGAAAAAACTTCCATCACCACTCAATATGAGATGCATGCTATTGAGGATTTAGGGCTACTGAAAATGGACTTTTTGGGATTGTCTAACCTCTCTACTATTGAGTCTACCTTAAATTTAATTCAAGCACAAACTGGCACCAAAATCGATATAGATAATCTGGCAACTGATGATAAATTAACTTATAAATTATTCCAAAAAGGCCAGACCACGGGAGTTTTCCAATTTGAATCTCAAGGTATGAGAAAGGCTCTAATTGGACTAAAACCCTCGGAATTTAATGATTTGATTGCGATGGTATCACTATACAGACCAGGGCCGATGGAGTTAATCCCTACCTATATTGCTCGCAAGCACAAAAAAGAGGAGGTCTCATATTTACATCCAAATTTAGAAGCTATTCTAAAGCCAACTTATGGTATTATGATTTACCAAGAGCAATTGATGCAAGCCTCACAGGCAGTGGCTGGCTTTTCTTTACCAGAAGCTGATACTCTACGAAAGGCCGTCGGTAAAAAAATCAAAGAATTGATGGAGGAGCAAAAAATAAATATTATTGAAGGTACGGTCAAACAAGGTATATCCAGAGAAATTGGAGAAAAACTCTGGGAATTAATAGAACCTTTTGGAGATTATGGATTCAACAAGTCTCATGCGGCTTGTTATGCTATGATAGCTTATCAGACGGCTTATCTCAAAGCTCATTATCCCCTACAATTTATGGTAGCCCTACTCAATAGTGATGCCAAGGATATGGCAAGAATTGCGATAGACATCACTGAGGCAAGACAACTGGGGCTTATAATCAAACCACCCAGTGTCAATATTAGCCAAGCAGATTTTACTGGCTCAGATAACATAATATTCTATGGACTTGGCAGTATCAAGAATATGAGTAGTAATCTGGCTGAATATATCGAGCAGGAGAGAAAAGAAAATGGAAAATTCAATTCTCTAGAGAATTTTTTAAGCAGAATTCCGGCTAAAGAACTAAATAAAAAGAATTTAGAAGCTCTTGTCAAAGCCGGAGCTTTGGATGAATTTGAACCTAGATATATTCTGATTCATAATTTGGATAATATTCTAACCTTTATTAAAACTCTAGCTAATCAAAATACTGCCAATATACCTCAAAATTCACTTTTTGGAGCTACGGTTAGCACTAAGCCAAGTTTAGAATTGGAGAATATAGAAGTTAGTCCAATCGAGAACTTGAATCAAATCTTAGAATCAGAGAATATATATCTAGGACTCTGGATATCCACTCACCCAATTGATGAATATAAAGATATTTTAGAAGAGCTAAAATTACCTAATATCAAAGAAATCAAAGAAGCTAAGAGAAAATCTAATCTAATACTCACCGGTGTAATCAAAGATATGAAGACAATTGCAACCAAAAGTGGGGCTAAGATGGCTTTCTTGAATGTGGAGGATATGGTGGATAATATAGAGGTTATAATTTTCCCTAGTATATATCGGGGTATTGGTGATAATTTAGTAGCAGGAGCTGGGTTTGCGATTAAAGGCAAGAGACAAGACAAAGATGGAGTAGCACAATTCATAGCCTCAGAGGTCAAGGAACTCAAAGACGAAGATATTATAAAATGGACTAATACTAAAACTTCAGCCAGCCTAAATAATTCAGTAGAGGAAATTGGATTAGATATACCTGAGAGTCCAGACACAGACTATAGTCCACAAGTTCCAACTACACAAGATGGAATGGAAATAGTCGGAATCAATATCATAATCCCGCCTCACACCACTCCCGAAGCTTTACAAAAAGTTAAAGAAATCCTAACTCGTGAAGCCCGTGGTAAATGCCCAGTCTACTTAATCGCCAATTACAATACCCCCAAAATGCAAGTCAAAGCGACCAACTTCTCCGTCCACTATTCCGACGAATTAGTAGCCAGAATCAAATATATTCTCAATAATCCGGAATAACCCCCTACTCCTCCAATCGAGCTTTGCCGGCTTGGAGATCTCTATAATATTGGGAGACTGTCATTAACTCATCTTTGGTATAGAATTTGAGTTCTGGGTAAGTTGAGATGAGGGAAGTATCTAATATACCTACAGCTTGGTCTAGAGTTTTGAGTCTATGAGCCACTACAAAGGTGACGGATTTTTGGGATAATTCATCTATCATCTGAGTAATTGCCTGTTCACTAATTTCATCTAGTGAGGAAGTTGGCTCATCTATTAGGATTAAACTTGGTTTATAATGTTTAGCCCTCAAATAAAGTCCTGCAAAGTTCAATCTCTGTCTCTGTCCTCCAGATAAATTCACCCCACCCTCTCCGATCAGAGTATTAAGACCATTTTTTGGCTCAAACAAACTCCAAAGCCCAACTTTTTTTAAGATATCAATAAGATTTTTATCACTACATAATTTCTCATCGCTCATAATCCCGAATACCAAATTCTCCCGCAAAGTCCACCGAAGCGCAGTAGCGTTCTGCATCTGAACGGCAATTATATCTCTTCTAGTCTTATCTCCGACTTTATAAATATTCACTTTATCAATCAAAACCGTACCTGATTTAGGGTTTAATTGACCACCTAAGATTGATAAAAGAGTGGTTTTCCCTGTACCAGATGGTCCAATAATACCATATAACTTATTGAGCTGACTTTTAGGAATTTCTAAGTTTAGGAAGTTATGATTGAATACTTCTATACTGTCATAAGAGTGATTGAGGTCTTGAATTTGAATAGAATACATATTTTAAAAGCTAAACTGGGTAACTTTAATCCCCATATTCTCGAATATAGGTGTATAGTTTTTTGATTCGCTCTATGTCTGAGAGAATTCGCTCAATATGCCTTCCTGCAAATATAATGTCATAGGCTAACATATACATAGTAATTAAAGCAATTGCTGTAATAACATCTAGATTACCTATTTTAACCAGATTTATAATAAATGAAGCTACTATTATAAAAGCTATACCAAATAAAATTCTTGGTATAAAAGTTGTTGAAATAAAACTCATCCAAACTGTTGTTTGCACTTCTCCAGTTCTAATATTAGTCTTTCGGATTTTCTTAATATGCTCTGGAGTAGCGAAGCTAGACCTAATTAAAGTAACTTGTTGTAAGCTTTCTACTTCTACTTGCTGTTGTATATCTCCTTGATCATTATCCTTAGGGATTACTTTTTTAGCCACAAAAACTTGTCCTATTGTAGATATAGTTAACATTATTATTAAACTCCCCCCCAGCTATAATTCCTACCGTAATGTCATAATATATAAATGAGGCTAGAATTACACTAATTTGAATTATAAATGGTAATATATTATAAGTTAAGACATCTGTTAATGTTTCATAAGCACCCACAGCTCTATTAATTTTGGAAATAACCTTACCCGACTCTCTAGTACTATGGTGAACTGGGTCAACTTTGACAAAAAATTTATAGGCTGAATTTGAGATACTTCTCATAATACCAGATAAAGCTAAGCAATAACTTCTCATATGAGTTTGAACTATTATAGATAACATCATAAAAACAATTCCCAAAGATACGACTAAAGTTATATTTTGGGTTTTAATCGCATAATTTATAATCAAAGGTAGAGTAGTAAAAAACACCCAAACTATAATCTCTGCTATCAAAGACACCGCCAATCTCAGCTAATATTTTGTATAAATACTATACCAAGGTAAATTAAAATCTACCGGATGGATTTTGATATTACCCACCATTCCAAATAATCTCTCTAGAAAGTTATAGACTTTCAAATTTTGCATAGCTTAAAATATATTATATATAGGACTATTATAGACTATATTAGGGTTTTTGTAAAATTTTATTTGCAAAAAATTTAATTTTAATTTATAATAACATTTAGTCTTAAATTAGACCTTATTTAATATGGTTGATAGTACAACCTAATTTATTTTTTGTTTTTATGTCAAGGAATACTTATTTAAGTTCAGTGATGAGCCTACCAACTAAGATTTTTCCCCGAAAAAAGAAAGAGGCTATTAATTCTAACTCTTGCGACTCTTATCGCAATCTAGAGTGGTCAAAATATGCTCAAACTTATCATAATCTATTATATAGTAATCCTGTGTCTGAAGTTTTGGGGGTAAAAAGTTTCCTACATCTTGATGGGACAAAGTATAGGTCAGAATATAAGTATAAATTAAATTTAGATAAAATTATCAAAGACAGTCTAGTCAAGAGGCCGAAAATGATTTGGCTTCCTTGTATTGATGAGCGAATACAATATTTGACAGCTTCTCATCATGCTTTATCACTGGGAATTCCTGGTTGCGAATGTCTAATATCAGCCGAGGAAAAGCTCAAAATGGCAGATGAGTTGATAGCTATTTGTGAGGAGAATCCGACTATTGAGGAAATTGTAGTCTCCTCTCACTCTAAATGTGGAGCTGTAGCTCATACTCTAGCTAATAAAGCTGTGAAACCCTCTTTTAGCAATATTTGGAATAAATTTCAAAATAAAGATAAAGTTCTAGATTCAGCCAGTGAGCGATATGCTTCTGGCTTTGCTAGTATTTTAGCTACTAGATTACAAGAGCATAATTCTCCAGTCTCGGTAAGAACTCATCATTTTGATTTTCAAGAATTACATTCCAAAAATCTACATCATGCTTTTGGAGCAATTGTAAATTTCAACCCCCTACTGAATGGAGCTGAATTAGAGGAAAATTTGGAAGTTCCAATGTTTAATATTTATGCTGGGGGGCAGACTGCTAATCAGATTATGAACAATATTGAGTTAGCAATAGGCATAGCCTCTAGTTCTGAGGGATTTAGCTGTGAATACATTAATCAAGACAATCCTTTTATACTTTTATTCACTTTGCCAAAACAAGACAAAGCCCTGATGACTATAATCCAAACTGTCATAAACCAAATTCAAGATAAACATTATCCATTAGAATTAGTATATACTGTTTTAGAAGGGTAGAGTTTCCGTAGGGGCGACCTTTCAGTCGCCAGTAAATCCACCACGTCTCTATACTATAAAAATATAGTATAGATCCACCCCTCAAGAGGGGAATTTAGCTCAGTCCACACCCGATCCCTCCCAAACCAAAGTATGGGAGGGACCACCCTCGCCTCCGCCCAAGGCGGATTGAAAAAGCGAGGGACAAAATTACTGTCCTCCCTTGCCTGCCTGCGGTAGGCAGGGGGGAGCTTTCAGTCCCTCCTATATTTATATAGGAGGGGGTGGCCGTCAGGCCGGAAGAGGATAAGCGGGCGACTGAAAGATCGCCCCTACGAAAGAAATTATCCTGTCATACAACTTTTTATAATTTCTTCATTTCTATGCTATAATAGAATTAGTTATAAATTGATAAAAATATGCCGAAGTCTAAAATAAAACCTAAAAAGCTAATTATCTTATCAATTATTGGGATTATTACAATTATTCTTGCTATTTTCCTTATTAATTACACTGCTATTCTACAAGCTCCTCAGATTGAAACTGGGGCTAAATTGGAAGTAGATAGTAATAGTATTTCTAAAAGTATTGATTATAAATATACTGCTGTTGCTTCTAATCTTTATGTACCTTGGAGTATTGTCTTCCCGACTGAGGACAGTATGTATATTGCTCAGAGATCGGGAGAAATATTATATTACAAAAATTCTCAACCTCAAGCTGATTTTTATAAATTCTCTGAAATTAGTGCGACCAATGAGGAGGGTTTGATGGGTATGGTACTGGATCCTAATTATCCCAAGTCACCCTATATCTATACTTCTCTTGCCTATGAGGAGAATAATCAGATGTTTGTAAAAATAGTAAGATTGACTGATATAAATAATCAAGCTACAGAGCCTAAAATATTATTAGCCAAGATTCCAGCTGCCAAATTTCATGCAGGTTCCAGACTTAGATTTGGACCAGACCAAAAATTGTATATAACCACTGGAGATGCTACCAAAAAAGAAATTGCTCAAGACCTTAATTCACTGGGGGGTAAAATTCTAAGAATGAATAAAGATGGGAGTATTCCAGAGGATAATCCTTTTGATAATTCTTATGTCTATTCTTATGGGCATCGCAATCCGCAAGGTATAGATTTTGACCCAATTTCTGGAGTTTTATTCTCCACCGAGCATGGACCTTCATTATTCGATGGAGCAGCAGGAGGAGATGAAGTGAATCGAATTCTAGCCGGTAAAGATTATGGTTGGCCAAAAGTATCTCATACCGAATCTACTCCTGAGGCTATTGATCCACTTCTAGTATTCACCCCTGCGGTAGCCCCAGCTTCTGGAGTATTTTATAATGGGGATAAATATCCAAATCTCAAAAACGCCTTTTTATTCGGTGGGCTAAGAGGAGAGGGAATATTTGTAATATATCTAGATGAGTCTAGACAAAAGGTACAATCTTATGAGAAATTAAATATGGCTGAAGGCAGAATCCGAGAAATAGCTGTATCACCTGATGGTTATATTTATTTTAGTACCTCTAATCGAGATGGTAGAGGAACTACCAATGATAAAAGTGACCAGATTTTTAAGTTGGAGCCAGTGAGGTAAAATTTGTAAAGTACTAAATACTTTGTTAAAATATAAATAATTAAAACTATATACTATGACTAAATTAAATTCTAATGAAATACTAGCCCAAATTAGTTCTAATTGGAAATTATCTGAGAATAATGATCTTTTATCTCGAAGGTTTGAACTTAATAACTTCGCTGAAGCTCTGGAGCTTGTCAATAAAATTGGAGAATTAGCCGAGAATCAACAACATCATCCAGATATTAACTTAGGTTGGGGTTATGTGGAAGTTTATCTTAGTACCCATGATATAGGAGGGATATCAGACAAAGATATAATGTTATCCCAAGAAATAGATAAGTTATAGATATTAAAAAATATTTATACTTACAAAACAAAATCAAAAATAATATATATTAGTAATATTGTTACTATAAATAAAAACAATGATCTTAAATTATTTTTATTATTAGGTTTTATCTGACTTAATATTATAAAACATTTTAATTTCTTGAATTTTAGTTTCATTTTCTTTATTAGACTCTCCTTTATACATATTTAAAGATAGTTAATATAATACATAATATATTATATACAATATTTATAATAGTGTAAAATTGTGATGATATTTATTTATATTTTTCTTACTCATTTTTATCAAAAGTCAAATAGTGGTTTGTTTGTAGTTTATTTAATGTTTCTAAGCTGCTTTAGTATATATACTTATATTATATTGTCATTAAGATTAAATTTTTATTAATATTAGATTATCAACAATACTGTCAAGTTATTCACATTTAGATTTATTTAGCACTTTTATCATACCTATAAAACCTTTTACTTAAGCCAATTTTTACTATTTTTATTGACAAATTTTATTATATAGTATATAATATTTTTGAATCTAAAATCATTAGACAAGGTTGGTTTTGAATCAAGACTTATGTCTGTTTATTCCGTTTTGAAGTTCGAATTCCTTGTATTTAGTTAAGAATCCTATTAGTACCGTCGTTTTTAAAGTATCAAAAAACCAGGTGACACGATTCATAAAAAGTGCTACTAAGCACACACAAGATAAAATTAGTTGGATTACTCTTACCATTGTGGTAGGTCTAGTTGTGTTTAGTAATATAGCTTATGCTGGAAGACTTCCAATTAGTTCAACTCTTCTAAATAATAGTAATTTAGGAGGTCCATTAGATGCTTCTCTAGCATCTGCCGGGGTATTACAAGCTAATGGAATATTGGGACTCCCAAGTGATGAGGAATTAAATTCTAATATTCAAACTACAGATTCTAATATTATAAATGCTATTAATGCTATTGAAGGATATATTGAAAAGTCCTCAAACCCAATAATCAGAGAGTATATTGTACAAGAAGGAGATACTTTAGAGAGTATTGCCCATAAATTTAGTATTTCAGTAGAGACTATAGCTATTGCTAATAATATCAAAGATTTGAAACAAAATCCTGCAACTAACTCTACACTTTCTATTTTACCTAGAAATGGAATTGAGACTAAGATTACTGATACTCAATCTCTTGCTCAAATTGCTTCTAAATATAGTGTTTCTGAGCAAGCTATTAGAGATTATAACAATCTGCAAGTTGATATAGCTATGGGAACAGATATTATTGTACCTGATGCTATAGTCCCAAATGAAGATAAGCCTTTCCCTACAAAACCTAAACCTAGAATATTACCTAGAAGAAATAATTTTGCTAGAGCTAGTAATTTACCAGTTAATGATGGATACTTTGCCTTCCCTACAACTGGTAATAATTATGGTAGAATTCACTCTAATAATGGTGTAGATATTAGTAACTCTTGTGGAACTCCTATTTATGCCTCTGCTGAGGGTGTGGTAACAACTTCTCAAAACGGATGGAATGGTGGTTATGGAAATTATATTAAAATAACTCATCCAAATGGAGTTGTCACTTTATATGGGCACCTTAGTTCTCGTGATGTTCAGGTAGGTGATAATATTACAAAGGGACAATATCTTGGAGCTATGGGAACTACAGGAAATTCTAGTGGATGTCATTTACATTTTGAAGTAAGAGGAGCTAGAAATCCTTTAGCTAGATAAGTTATATTGTTATCTTGTATAAAAAGAGGTGTCAAAGCCTCTTTTTTATTTTAAGAAACCTTTTCTCTATATTGTAAGGCTTCAGCAATATGATTAATTGTAATTGAGCTTGAACTAGATAAATCAGCTATAGTGCGGGAAATTTTCAAAATTCTATTATAGGCTCTAGCTGATAAATTCATCTTATTGACGGCTTGGGATAATAATTGCTGTGATGGTTTATCTAATACACAAATTTCTTGAATTTGTTTAATATTCATCGAGCTATTGGTTTTGATATCCCAATTCTTAAATCGCCGTCTTTGAATTTCTCTGGCACTTTCTACTCTCTTTCGAATTTGCTCTGAGGATTCTTCTAAGACTTCGGAGGGTTGAATTAGCTCTTCAGTTTTTACTTTTTCTATATTGATAATCATATCTATTCTATCCAAAAGTGGTCCTGAAATTTTTTGCTGATATCTTACAATTTGAGCTTGGGAGCAAATACATTCTCTATCATTATCAGTAAGATAACCACAAGGGCAAGGGTTTTGACTAGCAATCAGCATAAAATCAGCAGGAAAAGTGAGCGAACCTTGAGCTCGTGAAATTGTAATAATTTTATCCTCCAAAGGCTGTCTCAAACTTTCTAAAACTAATCTTGGGAATTCTGGAAATTCATCCATATACAAAACTCCTCGATGAGAGAGACTAATTTCTCCCGGTTTTGGAAAACTGCCTCCTCCAATTAAAGAAATTGAAGATGCTGTATGATGTGGAGCTCTAAATGGTCGGCTAGTTATAAGTGGTTGTTCTGAGTTTAGATTACCAGCAATGCTATAAAGCTGAGATACTTCCAAAACCTCTTCTCTATCCATCATCGGTAAAATAGTCGGGATTGTCCGAGATAATAAAGTTTTACCAGCTCCTGGAGGCCCTGTCATCAAAACATTATGCCCACCAGCGGCTGCTATTTCTAAGGCTCTTTTGGCTAATTTTTGACCCCGAATATAAGCCATATCTATATCGCTAATATGAGGAGTAGGGATATAGTCATATTTGGGAGTTGTTTGTATTGTTGTTTGCACTTTTGGGTCAAAATGGTCTATAATGTCTTGAATATGGCTAATAGCTAGAATATTAACTCCATCCACTAGAGAAGCTTCTTTGGCATTACTAGCTGGGATAATTAAATTTGGTATATTATTTTCTTTAGCATAAACTGTAATTGGCAAAATCCCCTGTACCGCTCTGACGGCTCCATCTAATCCTAATTCTCCTAAAATAATATACTCTTTTTCTGGGAATTGAATTAATTCTAGAGCTTTGAGAATTGCAATAGCCATTGGTAAATCATAGGCTGTACCAATTTTTTTAACCTCAGCCGGAGCAAGATTCAAGACAAATCTCTTCTGAGGTAAAATAATACCACTATTTTTAAGACCTAATCTAATTCTCTCTTTAGCCTCATTGATAGCGGTATCTGGTAAACCTACAATAGTAATTCCAGGTAAACCTTGAGTTATATCAACCTCAATCTCTATTTTCTGACCATTGAGACCTAGAGTTGAAGCTGATTGTACTCTGGATAGCATAGTTTTTAATCCCGAATAGGCATTATGAGATAATAGAAGTCTGGAGTTTCATCACTTTTTAGAATAACCGGTGAGTCAGTATCATTGAGATGAAATTGTATAGCACCTTCTTTGAATAATTGAATACCGTCTAGTAGATAATTATAATTAAAGGTAATAGTAAGCCCAGTATCTCCCGTACTATGAATATGGATTTTGGTTTTATTGGATCCTGTTTGAGAATCTGATGAGCTTACATTCAGATTTTTGTCGTCTTGTAAGTTTAATTTAACATCATTGACTGCATTTTGAGAGAACACAGAAGCTAACTTAATAGCTTGCACTAATTCTTGACTATCACAATCAAAAGTTGTCCTAAAAGATTGTGGAATTAATCCCTCATATTGTGGAAAATTTCCATCAATTAACTTGGATATAATTTCAACTGTATCAGCTACAATTTTGATTTGGGAAGAGCCAAATTGAATACTAACCTCAGTCTCCTCTATTGTATCCAAAACTCTAATCATTTCAGCCACAGTTTTATTCGGTATAATTACCGAAAAATTCTCAACTTCTAGATTTTCTAATTTTAACTTTTTTTCACTAAGTCTAAATCCATCTGTACCTACAAAAACTAGTTGATTATCTTTTTTAGCTAGATAAACTCCAGCAATTTCTGGACGAAATTCATTTTTTGGTAAAGACCCATAGACTGCTTTGAGAGAATTTTTGAGATCAGAACTACTGAGGTTAATTTGTCTTTCAATTTCAATTTCAGGTAAAGTTGGGAAATCATCCGCTACCACACCCTTGAATTGAGCTGAGATATCTTTACCCTGCTCTACAGTCAATTCATCATTCTCAACACTCAAATTCAATTTATCTTGTGGCAAGTTCCTAATATAGGCAAGTAATATATCTTGTGGGATACAAATTGCCCCCTCTGAGTACTCCTTACCACGAATATGGACTCTGATGCCAATTTCAAGATTAGTAGAGCTAATTGTTAATGATCCTTGCTTTCCTTGTAATAAAAATGTTTGTAAAATAGGCAGAGTTGTAGCCCGAGAAGAACTTTGACGAGCAATATTAAGTCCTTTGAGTAAATTTTCTTGCAAACAGGTAAATTTCATATCTTATCTATCTTAAACTATATTGTAATTATACCTTGAATAAACTTTTTTTACTAGAGTTATATTTTTTGTTCTTTATTTATATAAATATAATAGTAGATAATAGTGTCTGTGGAAAAGCTGAAAACTAGTCTTTAGAAGCATAAATACACAGTGTCAAGTGTGGATAATATTTGGGATAAGTTTTAGTAAAGTTTGGGGATAAATAAAATTTAGATTTAAGCCTGTGGATTACTGATACCTTATACCCAATTTTATTCACATAAAAAGTGTAATTTTAGATAACTTATACACAGGTTATGCACAATGAGTGTTTTAATTAGGACTTTAATTCCCCTCAAGAGGGGAATTTTTAAAGCATAATTTAAACTATATTAAAACATAAATCTCCTCTACGAATTCTCAGGGTTTTCTTCATTATAAAGTTTATTTTTAATCATCGCTATGTCTTGTTCTAGAGTATAGTTAGAGGCTAAGTCTTTTTTGATTTTATTCCAAGAATGCATAACTGTACTATGATCTTTACCACCCAAAGCTTCTCCAATATTAGGAAAGGTTAATTTTAATTCTTCCCGAATCAAATACATAGCAATTTGTCTTGGTACTGCAATATCTTTTTTACGGCTTTTGGATAGAAGATCTTCTTTTTTGATATTAAAATGTTCAGCTACAATATTCAAAATTGTATCGGTACTTACAATTCTCTGAGAGTGAATTTGTCCTCCTTCAATCAATTTATCTACTAATTCTGGAGTGATTTTGGTATTTAGTAATTGCACTCGGGCAATAATTTTATTCAAAGCACCTTCTAATTCTCTCACATTACTTTTTATTCTCTGGGCAATTACATAAATAATGTCATCAGTCAGTTCAAAATTTTTCTGCATACATTTACTTTTTAAAATAGCCACTCTAGTCTCAAATTCAGGAATAGCTACATCCACAATCATTCCTCCTTCAAAACGAGATTTTAATCTATCATTAAGAGTCTTAATAGCACTAGGAGGCCTATCACTAGTAAAGACGATTTGTTTATTATGAGCATATAATTCATTAAAAGTATTAAAGACCTCATATTGAGTAGCTTCTTTTCCCCCAATAAATTGAATATCGTCAATTATAAGCAAATCTACAGCTCTATGCCGAGCTTTAAAATCCTCCATTTTCCCATTTTTGAGGGAATTCATCAAATCTGAGATAAAGATATCCGAAGTGACATATAGTATATTTTTATTATTTTTAGCTAATTTATTAGCAATAGCTTGAATCAAATGAGTTTTCCCCAAACCAACTCCACCATAAATAAACAATGGATTATATCTAGTTCCCGGTTCATTAGCTACCGATTGAGCAGCCGCATGAGCCAGTTCATTGGAAGATCCCACAATAAAATTCTCAAAAGTATAATTTTCTTTCAAAAGAGAAGTTCCATTTTGTCTTTGAGTTTGTACAAAATTATTCCCAGACTCAGAATTAAAGCCCCCATTAGATATAGATTTAGCGGATAAAGCTTCTTTTTGAGACTGTAATTCTTGGTCCTTTAGATTAATAACTGATTTTATAGATTTAGAATTAGTCTTTTGAGTATTCTGAACTACATATCTAACTTTTTTGACAGAGCCAGTTATTTTTTGAATAGAATTAAGAATAGTAAGATTGAATTTGTTCTCTAGCCAATTACGAGTAAAAGCACTAGATACACAAATTACAATTTCAGTCTCATCCATACTAATAGGATAAGTATTTTTGATCCAAGTATTGAATTGAGGTTTACTAATATTAAGTTCTATCTCCCCTAATACTGAATTCCAAACTCTTTGTTTCTCGTCCATTGCAATCGTCTAATTTATGATGTTTATAAACTGTGGATAAGTTAATTCCATTATACTCTATTAGAGAATTTTTGCAATAATATAACAAAACATATACCATAAAAATAACAAAAAACACACTTTTCACTTTTATTTCACTTTTGAGTATTAAAGAAAAACACCCATCCGAAGATGGGGGGGTAGGCTAACGACATAAATTTGCCGTAGATTAGAATATATTCAGAATCTTTAGTAGGTAAAGGTACACAAATTGTACCACTTTCAGTCACTTGTATATCATCTTTATTTACATTATTATAGCCTAGAGATATTAATTTTTTATATAATTCATCTACTCCCATAGAAGTTCTTATGAGAAGTTTTATAATTTTCTCGTCAGTATCATATCCAAGTTTTTTTAAAGATTCTTTTTTTATAGAAATATCTACATCTAAACCTAATATATGTGATAAAGCTTGATACTCTAAAACTTTAACAGAATAATCTTCAACTATCATAAATACCTCAAAAGTGTATCCCCACCATAACATAAAAACCTAAATTTAGCAAGTATAGTATTTTTATAATCCTAGCCTAATTCTATTAAACATTGTATAAAAAACAAAAAAAGACTACAATATAAATATTATAATCTTAAAATTTATATAATTAAAGTTAAAAGTTGTAAAAAACAAGATTATAAAAAATGGCAAAATAAGTAATATTATGAAAGAAAGTAGCAAAAATAATAATTCTAAATATATTATAAACCCTTTAACAAATGAGGAACTTAATCAATTTTTGGATCATAAATCTAGAGAAATTATAAAATATTTTATTATAAAATCTTTATTTTCACAGCCAGAACCAAAATTAAATCAAAACACTTTACCAATACAAATACCAAAAGAACATATAGAACAGTGGTTTACACAAGCCTTAAATGTAAATTCAGTTGGAGCTGGTTCATATCCTATTGATATATATAATCCAGAACAAAAGTGGGGAGCAGATATAAAAATGCTAAATATAAAAATATCTAAGTCAGGAAATGTACTAAACAGGGATAGTGGAGAAGCTTCATTGGGTCAAAAATTTACAGGTACTGGTAATGAACTAGACTCTTTATTTAAAGATAAAAAATATAACTCTATTAAAAATGGTTGGTTAAATTTATATGTTGAAAAGTATAAATCAATTAAAAATAAATATGATATAGATAAAATATTTTACTTTTTTATATTAAGACCTGGATCTCAAAAAGATGGAGCATACTTTTACTTTGCAGGTGCAGTTATAGAATTAGACAATATAAAAAATGTAAAGGTTAATAAGACTAGAACTACAGATAAATCAGTTTACATTCAAAATTTTATTAGTGATAAATTTGGTAATACAAAAATCTATAAATCCAAAAGAAGATTAGAATTAAGGCTTTATCCAAAAGAATGGGTTGATAGTAAATTTGCTCTAAAAATTTCAACTACCTTTAATCACAAACATATAAACTTAAGAGAACAATATAATAAAGATTATATGAACAAAAAATTAGAGGAAATAAATAATATACAAGTTGAATTTATAGACTAAATCATTGCATAGCCTTCATCATTGCTTTAGCCACAGCTTCTATAACAGGAACACTAACTGAATTACCAGCTTGTTTATACAGAGCAGAATCAGAAATATTAGGTAAAATATAATCCTTAGGAAATCCTTGTAATCTAAAACATTCAAGGGGTGTTAACTTTCTTACCCCAAAAGCATCTTTTATAATTGGCACATTATGTCCCCCCATACCCATATTTGCCGTTAATGTCGGGCAAACTCCACTTTTATTTTCTCTTACATATTGTCTCCTCCACTGATAAACTTTATTTTCTTCTATTATAAAATTTTTCAATCTCTCAAATAAAGGTTTATTATTATAATAGTACTTTTCTGGTACTTTTGATTCAAAAATATCACTTACTTTGGTTGTTAATTTAATAGGATTAGGAAATTCAAATTTATCAAAATAAGCTTTATTCTTAAAACCAACAATATAAATTCTTTCCCTATTTTGAGGTATATTTCCATATTCCATAGTATTAAGAACTTTTGACTTTACATAATAACCTAAATCTTTCAAAGTCTCTTCTATAATCTTAAAAGTATTACCACCATCGTGACTTTTAAGGTTTTTTACATTTTCTAATAAAAACCCCTCTGGCTTTCTAGATTCAATAATTTTAGCAATATCAAAAAATAAATTACCTCTATTTTTGGGATCATCAAAACCTTTTCTATATCCAGCTATTGAAAAAGCTTGGCAAGGAAAACCTCCTAATAAAAAATCAAATTCCGGCAAGTCATCAATCCCAATTTTTCTAATATCCTCTACGACTAGTTTTTGTTTTGAAAAGTTAATGTCATAAGTGTTTTTACAATTTATATCAAAATCATTAGCAAAAACCGTTTCAAAACCCGCATTTTCAAAACCAAGACGAATACCACCTACTCCAGCAAAAAGATCAATAGTTCTAAATTTGTGACTATATTTTTTTATACTTGGCTTTGGGATAGAATAAGTAGGTACACTAATAACTTGTACAACCACTCCCCTAATCTCCACTTCTTTTCTATAAAAAGGTAATAAAGACTGATTTCTAGGCTCTAATCTAAACCTATTTTTTTCTTTATATATTTTTTTTAATGTAGCTTCATTTTCATCAATAATAGCTACTACAGTTTGCCCATTTTCAGCTACAGTTTGTTTTTTTATAATTACAATATCACCATCAAAAATACCGTCTTCAATCATACTATCACCCTGTACTCTCAAAGCATAATAACCATCAGAAGTTTTAATTTTTGGATTTACAATAGAAACAGTACTATCAAAGCTTTCAATAACCTCAATAGGATGTCCAGCTGCAATAGTTCCAATAATAGGAATTTCTACAATGGTTTTTATAGATTTTTTGGGAGTGATAGTCCTAGCATCATTAGATAAATAACCTTTTGACTTTAAGGCATTTATATGTTCATGTACTGTAGAAACTGCTTTTAGTTTGAAATTTTTACGAATTTCCTCGATGGTAGGAGATACACCATTTTGATTTAAATAGTCATTTATAAAATCAAATATAGACTTTTGTTTTTTTGTAAGATTAGACATATAATTATATATTTTATTTATGCTACAATATAATTATATACGAAAAATAACCGAAATGTAAAGCAGAGTTATCCACAAATTTAAACTTAAAATAATTATAAAACATTCTCCCCACCCCCAAACCTTGACTTTATACTGAAGATGAGGTATAATATTATTCAATTATGTATTTATAGATTATGGTAAAAGGAGCTGCAAGTAAGAATCGTAAAAGAAATCGCCGTCACGGGTTTTTGTCACGTATGGCTACTAAAGCTGGTAGAGCTGTTATTAATCGCCGAAGAGCTAGAGGAAGAGCTAAACTTTCTGTATAATTTTTATAGAATTTAAAATCAATATTTTTAATGCAAAGGCTTCATCAGTCATCAGATATAGCCGAGATATTTGCCCAGATAAAACCACAATATCTGGATAAACTTCAGATATATTGTGTAAAGAACAGTTTACCCGATCATAGGGTAGGAGTAATTATTACCAAAAAACATATTCCCTTAGCCGTGGATAGAAATCGTCTCAAAAGACAAATCCGAGAACTATGCCGACGAAATCTGATTACAAAAAGCAATAAATATGATATACTAATATTAGTTAGAATTAAAATTACCACTAGTAAAGCTAATTTTTTATCTCAACTTAATAATTATATTAATAATTTAACTTAAAAAATCTGTTATGGGATGGCTATTCAATGAATTACTATATCGACCTTTATTTAACTCTATGGTGTTTTTTTATAACACTATTCCGGGAACTAATATTGGTCTGGCAATTATACTTACGACTTTAGTTGTAAGAGTTTTGATGATTCCTCTTTATAGAGCTAATATCAAAAGTCAAAGAGAAATGGCTATAGTTCAACCAATTCTCAAAGAAATACAAACTAAATACAAAGATGATAGACAAAAATTATCTGAAGAGATGATGAAGGTATATAAAGAACATAATGTTAATTTCTTCGCTCCATTTATGGTGCTTATAGTACAATTACCCATTCTAATTGCTATTTATCAGGTTTCTTTGAATATTTTTAAACCAGAAAAGTACCCAGAATTATATTCTTTTATAACTCTACCAGAGACTTTTGACTCTAATTTCTTTGGATTATTGAATGTAGCAGATACTAGAAATATTATCTTAGCCCTTTTGGTGGGATTATCCCAATATTATCAGCTCAAGCTTATAGTTAAGAGAACTCAACCCGCTAAGAGTAAAGATACTAAGAAATCTAAGAAGAAAAAACCTGATAAACCAGAAGAGCCAGATTTTGCGACTACTCTTAATAAACAAATGTTATTCTTGATGCCAATTTTAGTGACAGGATTTGCTTATTCCCTACCAGTTACAATGAGCTTATATTGGATTACCACTACCCTTTTCACAATAGGACAGGAGTTTTTCTTAATCAAACGAGTAGATAAAGCTGAGGGTATAAAATAAATTTCAGTTATGACACTGAATAAAAAACTAGCTCTGAATAGTATTATCCAGATTTTGGGTAAATTTGTGATGATCGGAATCGGATTTGTATCTATCCGTATTCTGACAACATTTTTAGGAGTAGATGGTTTTGGAGCTTATGTGACAATTACTAATTATCTGATTATAGCTAGTGTTCTTGCTGAATTTGGATTTAATGCTTTATTGACTACTGAGATAGCAGGTAAAGATGAGAAGCAAGTAGCTAAAATAGTTAGTAATTTATTCACATTAAGGTTAGTAATGGCGGTTTTGGTGATTGGGATTATATCCTCAGCCTCAGTCTGGGCGATTCCAGCTTATAGTAGAGAAATTAAGATTTTAGTAGCTTTAGGATCAATTGGTACAATTGGAGCTTCTTTATCTCAAGTTTTAGTGGGAGTCTTTCAAACCAAGCTTAGAACAGATAAAATTACTATTGGAGACTTTCTAGCTAGAATTACCTTGATGCTAGGAGTACTAGCCCTTGCAATTTTTGGGGAGGTGGATTTATTCTGGGTAATGGTTTGGTATAGCTTAGCTGGTATTGTACAAGCTATATTTATGATTACAGCTACTTATAAATATTATCCAATTAGACTCAATATAGACTGGGGTTATTGGAGACAAATTTTCAAAAAAGCTCTGCCACTATTTGTAATTATAACCTTTAATCTAATTTATTACCGCATAGACACAGTGATGTTATCCGTGATGAAAGATCAGACTGCAGTGGGATTATATGGAGCTTCTTATAAAATTCTAGAGATATTGATTGCCATACCGGGGATGTTTATGGGCTTATTATTGCCTCTTTTTACCAAATATTATCTGCAAGATAAAACTAGATTTAAGCATATTTTCCAACAAGCCTTTAATATTTTAGTAACAGTCGCAATCCCACTAGGAGTGGCAGGAATTTTGTTATCTAGTAAAATTCTAGACTTAATTGCGGGACAAGAATTTATGCCAGCTACAAACACTTTACAAGTATTATTCATCGGGATTGGATTTATATTCCTTGGCAATTTGATGGGACATATTCTAATCAGTGCTCAATTACAAAGCAAAAGTATGTATATTGCAATTATTGGAGCCGTATTAAATGTAGGACTCAATCTATATCTAATCCCCAGATACTCTTACTTAGGAGCCGCTACCGCTACAGCTATCACCGAAGGTTTGGTATTATTAAGCTATATTTATCTTGTTCGCAAACATATAAAATATTTCCCAAAACTGCAATTTATACATTTAATTACAATTTTAGCTACTACTTTGATGGGACTTACTATATATTTTAGCTCAAGCTGGAATATATTTATCCAGACTATTCTCGCCATTATAGTCTTTGGAATAGTTTTATTACCATTAGGATTAAAACGATTAAAAAAATATTATGCCATCAATATTCAAGAATAAAAAAATATCTTTTATAATAGTTGCTTATAAGAGCAAAAAATTCTTAACAGATTGTGTCAATGCAATCACCGAACAGACCTCTGGAGAGTATGAAATTGTGATTGTAGACAATAATTCTGGGGAAAATTTAGATGAAATTCAAAACTTATCCACAGATAAAATTAAAATTATATATTCCAAAAATAATGCTGGATTTGGCTCTGGAGTGAATATAGGAGCCACTCAAGCTACAGGAGATTGGTTATGTATTATTAACCCAGATACCAGACTACAAGGAGATATCCACACATTATCCACAATTGACAAAAACACTAAGTTGATTGGGTTAGCTCTAGTCAATCAAGAGAATGAAATTCAGGCCTACCAGTATGGAGACTTCCCCACTCCCAAGAGTATAATTAGCAAGAGGGCCAAAAAACAATGGCAAAATCCCACTCAAGATACCATCACCACTGATTGGATTAGCGGAGGGTCAATCTGTATAGAAGCAAAACTTTTCCAAAAGCTGAGAGGATTTGATGAGAGATTCTTTATGTATTATGAAGATATAGATTTATGCTATCGCGCTAAACAAGCTGGACATCAAGCCTATTGGACACAACAGATTACAATTTGGCATTATGAAGGAGGTTCCGAGAGCAAGATTATAAATACCAAAAAAAGATATTACAAATCTCAAAGACAATATATAGCTAAATATTACGGCAAAATCTGGACAATATTGCTGTATCCCTTGCATTTGATACAGTTGGTGAGACTAAAATAAACTGTCCTCCTTCGGAGGAGGTGGCACGGAGTGACGGAGGTGGATAAAATATTTACAAAACACATGCGACTGAAAGGTCGCTCCCACGAAAATTACAAAACCCTTTACAAAAAAATCTAAGTAATGATATAATTAAAGAGTAGTATTTATGAATACTATAATTTATATTCTATTTAAGAACTGAGTGTTTAGCTGAATCCTTTGCGCTCAATTCTTTTTTTGTTTTAAAAAATTAATATAATATCTTACCAAATATTGTGCTAAAATCAGGTTAGTATTAACAGTAGTACTTGTATTTTAAATCATTATTGAGAGAAAAGTTTTAGACTAGAATTAGTATTTTTTACAATGAGTTTAGCTTTGCCACCAATAGGAAAAGTTATTTTAGGATCAGTGTGACCAAAATCTATATTAGCAATGACAGGAATATTATCTAGTTCTTTCTTAGACTTAATAACCTTAATAAGTAAGTTATCAGTAACCTTGCTTTCTTTTTGAAATCTACCAATAACAATACCTTTAACAGTATTAAAATTAGGCAGATGAATTAGAGACTGTAAATCTCTCTCAAAGACACCAAGAGATGCCTCCGAGTCATCTTCTAGGAATAGAATAGAATTAGTAATATCAGGAAAATATTCAGTACCTTGTAAAAGATTAAATGTACATAGATTTCCTCCTAGAACTATCCCTTCAGATTCACCTTCATTAATAATTAACCATCCATTATTAGGAATTAAATCACGAGCATCTTGATTTTTATACCAATTATCATCACTCCAAGATTCACTTGGTACTACAGAATATTCTTCAGCATGGAATAAAGATTTTTCGATATAGTCTAAAGTATAATCAAAATATAGTTTTTGAGAGAAATTAGAATATAATGGACCTGAATAAGTAACAAGTCCCGTTTTAGCAAAAATAGCATTTTGTAAGGCTGTAATATCCGAATAACCAACAAAAATCTTTGGATTATTTTTAATAATTTCCCAATCAATATATCTTAGGAGTTGATTACTATTATAACCTCCATAAGAGGCAAATATTCCTTTAATACTAGTATCTAGGAAAGCCTGATGTAAATCCTCTACTCTTGATTCAATAGAAGAAGAATCAAATTCATCAACTTCATATACATTTTTACTAAAAACTAAGTCCAAACCCAAATCCTGAAATCGCTTTTGGGCAATACTTTGCATTTCTGGACTTAAGAAAAATAAAGAATCAGCTGGAGATATAATCATTATTTTATCACCTTTTTTGAGACGATTTGGTATAATTTTATTCATATAAATTAAATTATTATAAATCTATTATACAAGTATACAATAGATATGTATATAGTAGATTATATATAAAAATGCCACCAAGAGACTTGGTGGCAGAAAAGAGATCAGACGTATGTATTATTGGAGCAAAATGTGGCAGGCATCGATCAAGATGACCTCAGAACGAAGTTATTTGATCACGAACATGCCATACTTTCCACTTCCAGTCATCACCGCAATAACAGCATCGCGTTTGATCGAAAGAGCCGACATCCGGTCTTCGGGATTTCCCAAGGCCTTGAGGCAGTTGGTCTTGAGGGAGGCTTCATCATGATCTTGCCAGATATTGTAGAAGTCCTCGACAGAGATATTGGCGGGGGCGATCCAAGTTTCATCGAGGATGCTGGTATCGAAAGAGGTGTTGATCACCCCAGTATCAACTGCACCTTTGATGGAGTGTAGCTGGAATTGGTGGAATGTGAAGATCAGATTCACATCACTCCCCAGCAAGTGCATATCCGCAACCTTGCGGGACTTGTTTGCCTTACATTTCAGAAGAGTGTAGACAGGCTTCTCCTCGGTAAAGTAGGAGGAGTATGCGTAAAACTCTCCAGGAACCGCTGGAATGATCTGGTCACCCAAGGGAGCTTTGGGATACAGGATTGGCTGAGCAAGGAGGGTTGATTGAGGCATTACAAACTCCAAATGTGAAATGAACAGGGTGTAAAAATAATATAGTAGTATATTTTTACAAAAATATACTACTACTCTAAATTACTTTTGTCAATATATAACATAAATTTTTTATACTCTAACCCCCTATGTTTTTATCTAAAAAATTGATATAATATAAGTAAATAATGGATAAAAATATATGAAAAAAGATTTTGATAAATGGAATATTGAGAAAAAAAGATTAGAAAATATAGATTCTAATTTTCTATTTAAGAACGGTGATATTTGGTGTATTCAGTTGGTTTAAATATAAAAACAGAGTCCTGTGGAAAGAGAGTAAAATTCAGAAGACCAGTATTGATACTAAGAAAATTATCCAGAACAGCTTTTATTGGAATTCTTTTATCTACTAAAAAGAAAGAGGGGGCGTGGTTTTGTGATATTACTGTTTTAGGAAAAAAAGAATATGTATTGTTATATCAGATACGAATGTTTAGTACAAATAGGTTCTAAAGAAGAATGACAACTCTTGATGATAATGATTTTGCTAAGGTAAAGCAAAAGCTCGAGGCATTACTCGAGCTTTCACAATGATCACCAGAGTTAGACTCTGGATCGGTGGGTAACCCCAAAAGTAATATAATAATATAAGAATATTTTGGTTTTGTAAATATTATTGCAGATGTCGGCAAAAAGGTAAAAACAACTAAAATAAATAACAATTAAACCTATGATAACCTATGAAAAAATAAAACTATTGACAAAAATAATGTTTTATGATATAATTCTAATGTATGAATAAAACACCCACAAATAAATTACTTTCAATCAGCGAAGTCTCTAGTATTTTTGGAATTCACCAAGATACATTGCGGAATTGGGAAAAAAGAGGTTTAATTACCCCACTTAGAGTAGGTCCTCGTAAAGATAGAAAATATAAGCCAGAAGATATTGAAAGAATTGCCAATGATAAAAGTATTGTCAAGGATTTAGGTATCTCTCATACTGATGATGAAGGGAAAATGAATTTAACTCAACTCAAGCAATTTCTTTGGAGAAGTGCAGATATTTTACGAGGTAAAATAGACAGTTCTGACTATAAAAAATATATTTTTGGACTTTTGTTCTATAAGCGAATTAGTGATATGTGGGATGAGGAATATAAAAAATTCCTAGAAGAATATCACGATGAAGAGCTTGCAAAAGCCGATCATAATCATAGATTTCAAGTCCCTAAAGATTGTAGATGGGAAATAATCCAAAATCAGGCAGAAGGAATCGGACAAAAACTTAATGAGATTTTTGATAAACTGACTAGTGCCAATACTCCAAAATTAGATAAAATATTCGATGATTTAGATTTTGCTAATAAAGATAAATTCCCCAATGAAACACTTCAAAAACTAATCAATCACTTCTCACAACATAATTTTGGAGACACTTATATTAGCTCAGATTTACTTGGAGATGCGTATGAGTATTTGATAGAGCAATTTGCAGCCGATGCAGGTAAAAAGGGTGGTGAATTCTATACTCCTCGAGAAGTAGAGCGAGTTATTATTGAAATACTCAAACCTCATGCAAAAGACCATATTTATGATATGACAGTAGGATCGGGAGGATTTCTATTAGAAGCATATCATTATCTCAAGCATAAAGAAGATGAGAAAAAAGCTAGGTCTCTATATCTATATGGACAAGAAATCAATATTAGTACCTATGCAATCGCTAAAATCAATATGTTCCTACACGGATTAGATAGTGCAGATATACAGCGAGGAGATACCCTTATAGACCCAAAATTCCTGAATTTAGATGGCTCACTCAAGACATTTGACATTTGTGTAGCCAATCCCCCATATTCAATCAGTGAATGGGAATATGAGACATTCAAATATGATAAATATGCTAGAGTCTCAGGTTATGAAATGCCCCCAATCAAAAAAGCTGATTATGCCTTTGTATTACATATGGTCAAATCTATGAATGAAAATGGCCGTGCTGGGATAGTCTTGCCTCATGGAGTATTATTCCGAGGTGGAGCAGAAGGTAGAATTAGAAAACAGCTAATCAATAATGACCTTGTAGAGGCAATTATTGCTCTTCCGGCAAAACTTTTTTATGGAACAGGTATTCCGGCAGTTGTAATGATATTTAACAAAAATAAACCAGAAAATCGTAAAGATAAAATCTTGATAATAGATGCCGAGCAAGACTATGAGGAAGGTAAAAATCAAAATCGCCTCCGTAAAAAAGATATTGAGAAAATGGTATCAGCCTTCGAGAATTATCAAGATATAGATAAATATGCTCGTATAGTAGATATCAAGGAATTAGAAGAAAATGAATATAATCTCAATGTCCGGCGTTATGTAGAGAATAACAAAGATGAGGAAATTGTAGATGTGAAAGCAGTCTGGGCAGAGGTGAGAGAGTTAGAAAAACAGCGAGACGAGATTGATAGTAAGGTTGAGGAGTATTTAAAGGAGTTAAAGTATTAAAATGTATGGCAATAAATAAATTTGAAGAAATAAAAAAGCTAGATGATAATAATAAGGAATATTGGTCATCTCGTGATTTAGCTAAGGTTTTAGAATACTCTGAGTATCGTAATTTTTTAACAGTAATACATAAAGCAAAGATAGCCTGTGAGAATAGTGGAGAAGTTATCCACAACCATTTTGTTGACATCACCGAAATGGTTTTAATAGGTTCAGGAGCGGAAAGAGCAATAGATAATATTTATCTTTCTCGATATGCCTGTTATCTAATAGTACAAAATTCTGACCCAACAAAAGAAGTAGTTGCTAAAGGACAAACATATTTTGCTATTCAAACAAGACTTCAGGAAAAAGCTGATGACAGTCTGATTGAAGATAATAATCGAGTATTTTTGCGGGAAGAAATGAAAAAACATAATAAAAACTTAGTTCAAACAGCATCAGTGGCTGGAGTTGATAATTATGGAATCTTTCAAAATGCTGGATATAAAGGATTATACGGAGGACTTACTATGCAAGATATTAAAAATAGGAAAAAACTTAAAAAATCACAGCAAATTCTAGATCATATGAATAGTGAGGAGTTGGCTGCAAATTTATTTAGAGCAACCCAAACTGATGCCAAGATAAAGCGAGAAGGAATACAAGGTCAAAGTAAAGCTAATCTTGCTCATTATGAAGTTGGACAAAAAGTCCGTAATACTATTTCAAATCTAGGCGGGACAATGCCAGAAAATCTACCCACCCCAGATGGAATTAGAAAAGCTAAGACTAGAATTAAAAAATCTTCTAAGAAAGAGTTAAGATGAAAACTGATATAATACAACAAAGTATTCCAAATGGATGGCAAGAAAAAAAACTTGGGGATGTTTTAGATTATGAAAGACCAGATCAGTATATAGTAAAGAGTGTAAGTTATAGTAATAAATCAAAAACACCAGTACTTACTGCTAATAAATCATTTATTTTAGGATATACAGATGAAGAATTTGGTATTTATAAAAATATCCCAGTAATTATTTTTGATGATTTTACTACAGATAGTAAGTTTGTAAACTTTCCATTTAAGATTAAATCATCAGCTATTAAAATATTAAAAGAAAGAGATGTAAGCATAAATCTAAGATTTGTTTTTGAAAAAATGAAGTCTATAAATTTTCAGACTGGAAGTCATAAACGATTTTATATTTCTCAATATCAAAACTTAAAAATTCTCCTCCCCCCTCTTGAAGAACAGCAAAAGATTGCGGAGATTTTGGGTGCAGTGGATGAGGATATTGCCAAAACACAGGAATTGATTGATACTACAGAAAAGCTCAAAAAAGGTTTGATGCAGGAGTTGTTTACTCCTCAAAATGGGTGGGAGGAAAAAAGACTTGGAGATATCTGTGATATTGTAAACGGATCAACACCAAAAAGAACTGTCTCAGAATACTGGGAAAATGGTAATATTCCATGGTTTACTGTAGAGGATATTAGAAGTAGTGGAAGAATTATTAACAAAACAAATCAAAGTATTACAGATAAGGCTTTAAAGGAAACTTCAGTAAAATTATTACCAGAAGATTCAGTACTTTTATGTTGTACTGCTTCTCTTGGAGAGGTTGCATTTACAAAAATACCACTTACAACTAATCAGCAATTTAATGGTCTCATTAGTAAAGATAAAGAAAATTTGTATCCTGAGTATCTCTTTTATTCTGCTCAAAAACTTGGTGAGAGTCTGAAAAGTAAATCAGGAAAAACAACAATTAGTTTTTTGAGTGTAGGAACTTTATCAAAAGAAAAAATTCTCCTCCCCTCTCTTGAAGAACAACAAAAAATTGCCGACATCTTCTCCTCTATTGATGAAAAAATCTCAGTCAATAAAAAGCTAAAAGAAAAGCTTATTACTCTCAAAAAAGGGCTTATGCAGGATTTACTGAGTGGGAGGGTAAGGGTGAGTATCAATTAGTATAAAATATATGGAAAAAGAAATAATACAATCATTAACCGATAACTTTGAAGCATATTCTCGTAAGACAGATAATGGTGTTGAGTTTTGGCTTGCAAGAGATATACAACAGTTACTAGGATATGATAAATGGGATAACTTTTTAGGAGTTATATCTAAAGCAAAAATAGCTTGTGAAAATACGGGGCATAAGGTATCAGATCATTTTGCCGACGCCGGGAAAACGATACAGATGCCTAAGGGAGCTCAGAAAGAGATTCTGGACATAATGCTTACTAGATATGCTTGTTATTTGATAGCTCAAAATGGAGATCCTCGTAAAGAAGAGATTGCTTTTGCGCAAAATTACTTTGCAGTACAGACACGTAAATTTGAGGTTATTGAGCAACGTATACAAGATTATGAGAGACTAATCGCACGCCATAAGCTTACTGAAACTGAGAAGAAACTCTCAGGAGTTATTTTTGAACAAACTGGAAGTGATAAAAACTTTGCCCTTATTCGAAGTAAGGGGGATAAAGCTTTATTTGGATATACTACACAAGAAATGAAAGCTCGTCTTGGTATTCCAGGAGGTCGAGCACTTGCTGACTTTCAACCGACAATATTACTCAAAGCCAAAGACTTTGCTACAGAAATAACTATATTTAACTCTAAAGAAAAAGCTTTGAGATCAGAAAGATTGATTTCAGAAGAGCATATTACAAATAATCGAAGCGTTAGAAACACCTTGCTTGAGCGTGGAATTCAACCAGAGTCGTTACCAGCTGTAGAAGATATCAAAAAGGTTGAGAGAAAGCTGAAATCAGAAGAGACAAAAGGATTAAAGAAGCCAGAAAAGTTAAAAGAATAAAAATGAAAAGAGGGGTCATGGCTACGAACCACACCCCTCTTTTAGTACTTTTATAATATCACAATTATATAGATAGTGCTAACAGTAAAAGGTGTGATTTTACAATAAGTTATTATAGTACTATAATATAATAAGATTTAATATTTTATGTATGAGATTTAATGAGCAGGTGACTGTTGAGAATCATATTATTAGCTTTATTCAGAATAAGCTTGGTTTTGAGTATATTAAGCCTCAAGAATTTGCTAAATTTCGTGATTTGGAAAGTGAATATATTATTACTCCCCTATTAGAAAAAGCTATTATTTCACTTAATCCTTTTATTGCTGAGATTGATCTTAAGAATATTATTCGTGAAATTCGCAAAATTGATAATAATCAAGATTTTCTAAAAGTTTTGCGAGATGGTATCAATCTCAAAAACTCATCTACGGGTAAAAAATACGACTATAAGTTGATTGATTTTGATAGTCCAGAGAATAATCATTTTGTGGTGACAAATCAATTCTATTTTGAGGGAGATATTGAGAATATTCGCCCGGATATTATGGTATTTGTAAATGGGCTTCCTTTAATAATAATTGAGGCTAAAAGTCCAACTGCTTCGGAAGGTGTGAGTTTTGAAAATGGGATTGACCAAATTAAAAGATATGAAAAGGTGGCTCGTAAATTATTTATCCCTAATTGTTTTAATATTGCGAGTGATGGTTTGAAAACTGTATATGGAGCTACGGGGGCCTCAAAACAGCATTTTCTTCAATGGAGAGATGATGATATGCAAAAAGAGCTTGATGGGGAGTTAGAAATGTCTCTGTTCTCTCTTCTTTATCAAGATAATTTTTTAGATATTATACAAAATTTTATCTTATTTGAAAAAGAAAAGGAAATTTTAATTAAAAAAATTGCTCGATATCAGCAAATGCGGGCAACTAATAAAATTGTGGAGCGAGTGGTGAATAAAGAAAAAAGACAAGGTCTGATTTGGCATACTCAAGGTTCGGGTAAAACTTTGACAATGTTTTTTACGGCTTGGAAATTGCGATTTCATAAAAAATTAGCTAATCCAAAGGTCTTTATTCTGGTGGATAGGGTAGATTTAGATGATCAGATATTCGAGACTTTTACTAATGCTGGGGGTAAAAATATCGTTCGCATAACTTCTTGCAAAGATTTGGAGGAAAAGATTAAATCTGCAGAAAAGGGTATTTTTATTACAACTATTCAAAAATTTGCTGAACTTGGTGAAAAAGTAGAAAGTTTGGATGAAAATGTAATTATTCTCTCGGATGAGGCTCATCGTGGAGATGAGGGGATGTCTGGTATCAATATGCGGAATGCATTCAAAAAAGCCTTTTTCTTTGGGTTTACGGGGACTCCAGTGGATAAGACTCATACTAATACATTTCGTAATTATGAGGGTGATGGTAGGCGGTATTTGGACTATTATTCTATTCAACAAGCGATTGATGATGGAGCGACTATTCCTGTCACTTATGAGGCTAGACTTTCTAAGTTTTCTATTGATGAGGTTAGATTAGATGCACAGTTTGAGGAAATTGCTGGAGATTTGCCAGACAAACAAAAGGCTGAGCTTGTGAATAAATATGGGAAAAAAGCTGCTTTAGTAAAATTGCCAAAAAGAATGGAGGCGATAGCTAGGGATATTATAGAACATTATAAACTGTATGTAGAGCCAAATGGATTTAAGGCTCAAGTGGTGGCTTATGAT
>Ga0169931_10002221_pt1 | contig 31750 bp, 16 predicted proteins | sample Kivu_15m_20L_FD_129675 | JGI IMG/M metagenome (GOLD analysis project Ga0169931, IMG submission 129675) | Freshwater microbial communities from Lake Kivu, Western Province, Rwanda to study Microbial Dark Matter (Phase II) - Kivu_15m_20L... | ecosystem: Environmental > Aquatic > Freshwater > Lake...
GGCCCCTGGCGGCCCGCCCCGCAGGACATCGGCGTGGGCGGCAACCTGTGCCTCGAGCCGCTCGTGCCCGGCGAGGAGCGCATCCGCCACATCAGCGACGACCAGTCGATCGTCACCGGCTACGCGGTGGACCTGCCCGGCATCGGCTGCATCCCGCCCGAGCAGTGGCTCGCGCGGGAGGTGGCGCGGCGACTCTTTGCGCTCGTGCGCTCGCCGCTGGCCCTGTGCCCGGACGGCAAGGTGCTGGTGGTGCTGGAGGAGGAGGTGTCGGCGGCCGGCGCGCCCAGCGCCTGGCGGCTGCACGCGGTTTCCTGCTCGCTGCTGGCGCAGGCCGGGGACGTGGAACTGCACCGCGCCGCGGCGCAGGCCGTGCGCGAGGCCGCATGCGAACTGGCCCGCAGGCTGCCGGGGTTCGAGGCGGGGCAGGGCCGTGACGTGCCGGCGGCACGGGAGGCTGCCAAGCCGTACGAACTCGTCGTCAACGGCAGCGGCACCTTCTCCATAGGCGGCCCCGAGGGCGACAACGGTCTGTCGGGCAAGAAGCTGCTGCTGGACCACTACGGCCCGCGCGTGCCCATCGGCGGCACCGCGCTCAGCGGCAAGGACTTCTGGAAGCCCGACCGGGCCGGCACGCTGCTCGCGCGCCGCGTGGCGCTGGCCGTGGTGCGCTCGGGCATGGCCCGCGAGGCCACCGTGCAGCTGATCGCCTTCCCTGGTGACGAGGCCCCGCGCCTCGTGCGCATCACCACCCCGCAGGGCGAACTGCCCGAGGCCTCCCGCTGGCTGCGCCTGCTGGACTGCCGCTTCGAGACCGCCAGCACCTGGGGCCGCGGCGTGGATCTGGTGGAGCGAGCGCGGTGGGGGTGGTTCGGCGTGGGGGAGGGGGCCGTGGACGAGGGCAGGCTGGCGTGGGAGGCGCAGCGGCTCAAGTAGCGCACCGCTCGCTGCACATCGCTTCGGTTCGCCATCGCAGGCCGACGGACCGTCGCAATTCACGTTCTGCTTTGCGGTTCTGGACGCGCTGCCGCGCCAGGGCCAGGAGGGGACTCCGCTGGGCTCCGTCCTCCTGGGCGCGGCCGTGGGCGACACCGTCGTGCTGCGCGTGCCGGGCATGGCGCCGCAGCCGTTCGTGATCCAGGCGATCAGACGATCAGGCGCTCTGCTGAAGAGAATGGTCGGTGGCGTCGTGGAGCCTGCAGTCACAGCAAACGGCTGAAATCGTCGTCTGCTGGCTACATGGTAGCTACATGAGTCCCGTAAACAACAAGGCCCGCCGGGTAAGGGCGGGCCAGGTCGTTGATTTCATTGGTGCCGGTGAAGAGAGTCGAACTCCCGACCTTCGCATTACGAATGCGCTGCTCTACCAACTGAGCTACACCGGCGAAAGCGCGCAGTATACAGCGCGAGGCCTGATCCCAGCCGCTGATCCCAGCCGCTCAGGCGCAGGACGTGGGCGTCTCCCGGTGGTAGGAGGTGACGATTTCGACCTCGTTGCGCGAGCCGAGGATGACGCTGACACGCTCGTGCAGCCGGCCCGGCACGATGGACATGATGCGTTGCGCGCCGTTGGTGGCGGCACCGCCGGCCTGCTCGACCAGGAAGGCCATGGGGTTGGCCTCGTACATCAGGCGCAGCTTGCCGGGCTTGTCGGGCTCGCGCTGGTCCCAGGGGTACATGAAGACGCCGCCACGGGTGAGGATGCGGTGCACGTCGGCCACCATGCTGGCCACCCAGCGCATGTTGAAGTCCTTGCCGCGCGGGCCTTCGCGGCCGGCCAGGCACTCGTCGATGTAGCGCCGCACCGGCGGGGCCCAGTGGCGCATGTTGCTCATGTTGATCGCGAACTCCTTCGTGTCCGCGGGGATCTGCACGTTGTCCTGCGTCAGCACCCACGAGCCCTGTTCGCGGTCCAGGGTGAACATCGCCACGCCGTCGCCCACCGTCAGCACCAGCGTGGTCTGTGGGCCGTAGACGCAGTAGCCCGCGGCCACCTGATGCCGCCCGGGCTGCAGGAAGTCCTCCTCGCTGATGCCTCGGGCGTGGCCCACCTTCTTCAGCACCGAGAAGATGGTGCCGATGCTGACGTTGACGTCGATGTTGCTCGAGCCATCCAGCGGGTCGAACAGCAGCAGGTGCTCGCCCTGAGGGTAGCGGTTGGGCACGATGTGGATCGAGTCCATCTCCTCGCTGGCCATGGCCGCCAGATGGCCGCCCCACTCGTTGGCCTCCACCAGCACCTCGTTGGCGATGACGTCGAGCTTCTTCTGCACCTCGCCCTGCACGTTCTCGCTGCCGGCGCTGCCCAGCACGTCGCCCAGCGCGCCCTTGTTGACCGAGATCGCGATGCGCTTGCAGGCGCGCGCGACGACCTCGATCAGCAGCCGCAGCTGTCCGGGGATGTGGCCGTGCTGGCGCTCCTGTTCGACGAGGTACTGGGTGAGGCTGATGCGCTTGGGCATGGTGTGGTCACTCCCCGAGGGCCTTGCCGACGATCTCGCGCGTGGCCTCGCTCAGGTCGGCCCGCGCGGCCACGCGGGTCAGGGCCTCGCGGGCGGCGCTGCGCCAGGGCTCGGCCAACGCCTTCCAGCGGTCCAGCGCGCGTGCCAGGCGGGCGGCGACCTGGGGGTTGAAGGCGTCGAGCTCGACCACGCGCTCGGCCCAGAAAACGTAGCCTGCCGCGTCGGCGCGGTGGAAGGCGGCCGGGTTGTGCATGCACAGCGCGAACAGCAGGCTGCGGGCGCGGTTGGGGTTCTTCAGCGTGAAATCGGGGTGCTGCATCAGCGCCTTCACGCGCGCCAGGATGGCGCCGGCTTCGGCGCCCACGGGCTCGGGTGCACGTGCCTGCAGCATGAACCACTTGTCGATCACCAGCGCCTCGTCGCGGAACAGCGCATGGAAGCGCTCCAGCGCCGGTGCGGCGAGTTCGGCGTGGGACTCCACCAGCGCAGACAGCGCGGCCAGCCGCTCCGTCATGTTCGCGGCGTCCTTGACGCGCTGGTAGGCGCGGCCCGGCCACACCGGGTCCGCATGGCGCACGGCATGCCGGCACAGGTGGGCCAGCGCCAGCCCGGCCAGCGCGCGCTGCCCGGACTGTTGCGGGGTGGGAGCGTAGCCTTCGGTGATCTGGTGTGCCTCCCAGGCCCACAGCCAGTCGTCGTGCAGATCTTCGGCGAGTTGCTCGCGCAGGGCCTCGCGCACGGCATGGATGCGCTGCGGGTCGACGGCGTCGAGTTGCTCGGCCACGTAGCCCTCGGTGGGCAGTTGCAGCACCAGTTCCTTGAGCGACGCGTCCAGGCCCGGGTGGCGCAGCACGGCGCGCAGCGCCTGCACGGTGGCCTCGTCGAGCACGGCTTGCGCCTGCGCACGCACGGCGCGCAGCATGGCGTTCAGCAGCAGCCGCTGGCCGGCCTCCCAGCGGTTGAAGGCATCGGGGTCGTGCGACAGCAGCACGCGCAGCGCGTCGTCGTCCAGCCCGTCGTCCAGCACCACCGGCGCGCTGAAGCCGCGCAGCAGCGAGGGCACGGGCGCGGCGTCCTGCCCGGTCAGGCCGGTGAAGGTCCAGGACTGCTCGGCGGCGTCCAGCACCAGCAGATGCTCGTCGGCGCCGCTCTCGTCCTGACCGGCCAGGCACAGCGGCAGGACTCGGCCCTCCCGTGCCAGCAGGCCCAGGCGCACCGGGATCACCATCGGCGCCTTGGCGTCCTGGCCCGGCGTGGGCGGGCAGGTCTGCGCCATGGACAGCGTCAGCGTGCCGGTCTCGGCATCCCACTGCGTGCGTGCCCGCACGCGCGGCGTGCCGGCCTGCGCGTACCAGTGCTTGAAGGTGTCGAGCCGGCTGCTCAGCGCGCTGCCGGGGTTGGCGTCGGCGATGGCCTGCGCGAAGTCATCGCAGGTCACGGCCTGGCCGTCGTGGCGCTGGAAGTACAGGTCCATGCCGCGCCGGAAGCCCTCGCGGCCCACCAGCGTCTGCATCATCCGCACCACCTCGGCACCCTTCTCGTAGACGGTGGCGGTGTAGAAGTTGTCGATCGCGGCGTAGCGGTCGGGGCGCACCGGGTGGGCCATCGGGCCGGCGTCTTCTGGGAACTGCGCCGCGCGCAGGCCGCGCACGTCCTCGATGCGGCGCACGGCGCGGGCCGACGCGTCGCCGGCCATGTCCATGCTGAACTCCTGGTCACGGAAGACGGTCAGGCCCTCCTTCAGCGAGAGCTGGAACCAGTCTCGGCAGGTGATGCGGTTGCCCGTCCAGTTGTGGAAGTACTCGTGCGCCACCACGCTCTCGATGCCGGCGAAATCGGCATCGGTGGCGGTGGCAGGGCTGGCCAGCACGTACTTCGTGTTGAAGATGTTCAGGCCCTTGTTCTCCATCGCGCCCATGTTGAAGTCGCCCACGGCGACGACCATGAAGCGCTCCAGATCCAGCGGCAGGCCGAAACGGGCCTCGTCCCAGACCACCGAGGCGATCAGCGAGCGCATCGCGTGCTCGGTCTTGTCGAGGTCGCCGCGGCGCACGTAGACCTGCAGCAGGTGGTCGCGCCCGGCGCGGCTGCGGATGCGCTGCTCGCGCGCGACGAGGTCGGCGGCAACCAGCGCGAACAGGTAGCTCGGCTTGGGGAAGGGGTCGTGCCACTTCGCATAGTGGCGCCCGCCGTCGAGCGGGCCCTGCTCGACGAGGTTGCCGTTGCTCAGCAGCACTGGGTACTTCGCCCGGTCGGCGCGCAGCGTGACGGTGTAGACCGCCATCACGTCAGGCCGGTCAAGGAAGTAGGTGATGCGCCGGAAGCCCTCGGCCTCGCACTGCGTGAAGAAGCCGCCGCCGCTGGTGTACAGGCCCGACAGGTGGGTGTTCTTGTCGGGCGCGCAGGTGTTGCGGATCTCGAGCGTGAAGGCTTCGGCAGTGGGGGGCTGATCGATCACCAGCGCGCCGCCCTCGTGGCGGAACGACACGCTCTGCCCGTCGGCCAGCACGCGCAGCAGTGTGAGGTCCTCGCCGTGCAGACGCAGCGGCTGTCCGGGCGCGGCAGCCGGGTCGCGCTCGATGCGCAGCCGGCTGGCCACCAGCGTCTTGGCCGGGTCGAGGTCGAAGGTCAACTCGGCCGAGCGGATCAGGTAGGGCGGGCGCGCGTAGTCCTCGCGCCGCACCAGCACCGCGGCCTCGCCCTCTCGGGCGATCGTCATCGTCATGGGATGTGCTCCAGAAGGCGGTCGAGCCAGGCCACAGCGGCTGGCCCGGTGTAGTCGTCGAAGGCCGCGATCACGTGCGGCCCGGAAAGCTCGGCGGCTGCGTGCCCCGAGCACACGGCCACGGCGCGCATGCCGGCGCGGCGCGCGGCCTCGATGCCCAGCGGCGCGTCCTCGAAGACCACGCAGTGCTCGGGTGCGACGCCCAGCCGTCGTGCGACCTCGAGAAAGATGTGCGGCTCGGGCTTGCCCGGCAGCCCCTGGTCGCCGCCGACGATGGCCGCCGGGTGTTCGGGCAACTTCAGGTGGCCGAGCGCGAAGGCGATGTTGTCGGCATCACCTGCCGTGCCCACGCCCAGGCGCAGGCCGCGCGCGCCGGCGCGGGCGTAGAAATCCCGGAAGCCCCGGATCTCGGCGAAGCACGGCCCGAAGGCCTCGCGATACAGGCGCTCCTTGTGGCGCACCAGGGCCCAGGCCTCCTCGTGGCCGAGCGGGCGGCCGAAGAGCTCGCCCATGCACTCGGCGCCGGTGCGCCCGGTGGTGCGGCGCATCAGGTCGTCGACCCCGACCGTCAGGCCGTGGTGGGCGGCGAAGGCGATCCACGACTGCCGGTGGTGCGGCATCGAGTCGATCATCGTGCCGTCCATGTCGAAGATCAGCGCCCGCACCGGCGGCGTCTGTGCGGCCGCAGCCGCAGGCGTCCCGGCCATCGTCACAGCCCCTGCTTCAGGCTGGCGGTGATGAAGGGATCGAGGTCCCCGTCGAGCACCTTCTGCGTGTTGCTGATCTCCACGCCGGTGCGCAGATCCTTGATGCGGCTCTGGTCGAGCACGTAGGAGCGGATCTGGTGGCCCCAGCCGACGTCGGTCTTGGAGTCTTCCAGCTTCTGCTGCGCTTCCATCTGCTTGCGCATCTCGAGCTCGAACAGGCGGCTGCGCAGCATCGCCCAGGCCTCGTCGCGGTTGCGGTGCTGCGAGCGGTCGTTCTGGCACTGCACGACGATGCCCGAGGGGATGTGCGTGATGCGCACCGCCGAGTCGGTCTTGTTGATGTGCTGGCCGCCGGCGCCGCTGGCGCGGAAGGTGTCGATGCGCACGACTGCCGGGTTGATCTCGATCTCGATCGAGTCGTCGACCTCGGGATAGACGAACAGGCTGGCGAAGCTGGTGTGGCGGCCGCCCGCGCTGTCGAAGGGGCTCTTGCGCACCAGGCGGTGCACGCCGGTCTCGGTGCGCAGGTGGCCGAAGGCATATTCGCCCTCGATCTTCAGCGTGGCGCTGCGGATGCCGGCGACGTCGCCCTCGGTCTCCTCCATCACCTCGGCCTTGTAGCCCTTGCGTTCGCAGTACTTCAGGTACTGGCGCAGCAGCATCTGGGCCCAGTCGCAGGCCTCGGTGCCGCCGGCGCCGGCCTGGATGTCGACGAAGCAGTTGCCCGGATCGGCCGGGTTGGAGAACATGCGCCTGAACTCGAGCTGCTCCACCGACTCGCGCAAGGTGTTCGCGTCATCGAGGATGGCCTGCAGGCCGTCGAAGTCCTCGTCGGCCTTCGACATCTCGTAGAGCTCGGCGTTGTCGTCGAGGTTGCGCGTGAGGTGGTCGATGGTCTCGACCACGGTCTCGAGCGTCTTCTTCTCGCGCCCGAGTTCCTGGGCGCGCTTGGGGTCGTTCCAGACGGCGGGGTTCTCGAGGGCGGCGTTGACCTCTCTCAGCCGCAGGGATTTGCGATCGTAGTCAAAGATACCCCCGGAGCTGCTCGGTCCGTGCCTTGAGGTCGGCGAGCAGCGTGCCGATGGCGTTGATGTGTTCGATGTCCATGGAGAGGGATTTTCACACGCGGGGTCGCCCGGCACCTTGCGTGCGGTCCGATCGCATCCGCCGTGACGCGCGCGGGTTCAGGTCTCCAGGAAGTCGTGCAGCAAGGCCGCGAGGGCTTCGGGCTGGTCGTGGTGCAGCATGTGCCCGCAGGGCGACAGCACGTGGCGGGAGACCTGTGGCACCGCGGACAGACGCTCGTGGAACTCGGGCTTGGTGTAGCGGTCGCCCCACCAGCGACTGAACTCGGTGCGGTCGCCCTCCACCCACAGCAGCGGGGCCTGGATGCGTCGCCAGGCGGCCAGGTGCTCTTCCACGCGGTACAGCACCGGGTTGCTGCGCTTGTGCGCCGCGTCCCCCAGCAGATGCCAGCGGCCGTCGGCGCGGGGCTGGGCCCAGTGCGGGGCCAGCCAGGCGGCCTTCTGCTCGGTCAGCAGAGGGTTGTTGCGGCGCAGTCGTTGCGCCACCTCGTCCACGCTGGCGTAGTCGCGCAGTGATTGCGGGGTCTTCAATTCGTCCAGCCACTGCGCCATGCGGCGGGGGGCCTGCTCGGGCGGCGTGCGCGGCAGGCCGAAGCCCTCCAGGTTGATCAACCTGCGCACGCGGTGCGGCCGCACGCCGGCGTACTGCATCACCACGTTGCCGCCCATGCTATGGCCCAGCAGGTCCACCGGGGCGTCGGGGCTCAGGGCGTCCAGCAGCGCGTCGAGGTCGCCCAGGTAATCGGGGAACCAGTAACCGTCTCCTGGCGGCGTCTGCGTGTGACCGAAGCCGCGCCAGTCCGGCGCATAGACGGTGCGTGCCGGTCCTTCCAGCGCGTCCAGGGCGTCGACAAGGAACTGGAAGGAAGCACCGACATCCATCCAGCCGTGCAGCAGCACCAGCGGCGGGCGCCGGGTGCACGGTCCGCCCCCTGTGACCTCGTCTGGCTGCGTCCCGGGCACGGCCCCGGACGCCGGGTGCGCGACGCCCACACCGTCCCAGGCGTGCAGCCGGTAGCGCAGACCGCGCACGGGCAGGAAGAGGTCTCGCGAACGTCGGCGGGTCGGGTAGGCGTCGTGCATGGCGGAACTGTAGGCCAGCGCCCGCCAGCGGGCTGATCAGCCCGAAGCCATCGCGAGCAGCGTCTGGGCCTTCACCTGCGCCGGCATTTCGCGAGGCGTGAGCATGCTCACGATCGCATGGGCCGGCTGCGATGTGTCGCGCCGCACCGGCTGCACCAGGGGCTGCCGATAGCGATTGGCCAACACCGCCACCACGGGGGTGGTGATGGTCGGGCCTCGCTTGATCACCACTGCGGCCTCGCCGGAGGCCAGCGAGACGTAGCTGCCCGGCGGGTAGACCCCGGTCTCCTTGACCAGCGCGGCCACGAAGGGATTGTTCGGCTCGCGCATGTAGAGCTTGCGGATGGCCCGATCGGCCGACATCGCCTCGCGTCCGATGCGCGGACTGAGCTTGGCCGAATAGACGTCAGCGGTGTAGATCAGCGACGCCAGGTCGCAGGGCGTGCGTGTGCCCGAGGGGTAGCCGCTGCCGTCGGACTGCTCGTGGTGCTCCTCGACGGCGCGCAGCCAGGTCGTGTCCTGCACCCCGGCCACCTCCAGCATCTCGCGGCTGCGGATCGGATGGGTGAGGATTTCACGGCGTTGCGCGGCGTCCGGTCGACCGGGTTGCTGCGCCAGCAGGCCCTGCAGTTCCAGCATGGCCAGGTTCATCGTCAGGCAGCCCTTGACGGCGCGTGCCGTGTCGGACTCGCGCCAGCCCAGGCGCCGCGCGATCAGCGCCCCGATCACCGCGGCGTGCATCGAGTGGTGCAGGCCGTATTCGCGGCGCGCGTCGCCGTCCTGCAGCAGCACCTGGAACAAGGCCAGATCCGGGTCGCGCTCGATCAGCGCCATCATCGGCGCGCAGGACTGCTCGATGGCCTCGCGGAAGTTCGGCGCCGCCGGGTCGCGCAGGGTGGAGACGATCCGGTCGATGTTCTCCTCCCATACCGCGGGCAGCATGGCCGACGGCGCCCGCTTGGCCACCTCGACCGGTCCCAGGATCTCGTCCAGATCGACCAGCACACCGCGGTTGAGCAGGGACTCGAACTGGGCCAGGGACTCGATCAGCTGCGCACGGGCCAGCAGCAGCGAGCGGTCGGCGTCGTACACGTTGAACGGCAGCGGCACACCCACCGTGATGCGGTGTTTGACCGAGGAAAGCTTGGTGAATTGCATTCCGGTTGATGCGCGAGATGCGGTCCTGTTGACGCGGCTCTTCCTTTATCGGCCGCCCGCTGGATCGACTTGAGTGTAAGCACTGCGTGGGCATGGGGCGTCTCGGGCGAGACAATCGGCGTGATGAACGACACAAGCCGCTCCTTTTCCCTCCGCGCCGCTGCCGAGCGTGATGTCGACGCGCTCGTCGGCCTGATCGGCGAACTGGCCGACTTCGAGCGCCTGACGCATCTGATGGAGGTGACGCCCCAGGCCTTGCGCACCCACCTGTTCGGGCCCGACCCGGTGGCGCGGGCCGTCGTCGCCCAGGCCGAAGGATCTGCCGATGGCCTGATCGGCTTCGCGCTGTACTTCCGCAATTTCTCGACCTTCCTCGGGCGTCCAGGGCTGTATCTGGAGGACCTGTACGTCCAGCCGCCCTGGCGCGGGCACGGCGTGGGCACGGCACTGCTGCGGCACCTGGGCGCGCTGGCGGTGGAAAGCGGCTGCGGCCGTTTCGAGTGGAGCGTGCTCGACTGGAACGCCAACGCCATCGCCTTCTACGAGAAGATGGGGGCGGCCGTGCTGCCGGAATGGCGTATCTGCCGCGTCACGGGGGCGGCGCTGGAGGCGTACGCAACAGCCCCCCCGAACGGAGCATGACGCGATGACCTCGACACCGCAGCCTGGGCCTGCCGACGCCGGGCAGGACCGCCACGCCGTGCTGCACGGCGGCTTCCGCTGGCACGTGCCGGCGCGCTTCAACATCGCGCAGGCCTGCTGCACGCGTTGGGCACGGCGCACGCCCCAGGCCGTGGCCATCCGATGGGAGCACGAGGACGGGCGCCGGGCCGAGCACCGCTACATCGACCTGGAGCGCGCCGCGCGTGCGCTGGCGCGCGCGCTCGCGGCACTGGGCGTGCAGCGCGGCGACCGGGTGGCCATCGTGATGCCGCAGCGCTTCGAGACGGCGGTGGCCCACATGGCGGTCTACCGGCTCGGCGCGGTGGCGATGCCGCTGTCGATGCTGTTCGGCCCGGAGGCGCTGCAGTACCGGCTCGACCACAGCCGCACGCGCGTGGCCATCGTCGACGAGAGCGCGATCGAGGCCCTGCGCGCGGCCCGGGCCGGCGTGCCGGGTCTGGCCACGGTGGTGGCCGTGGGGGGGGCGGCCGGCCGGGGTGATGTCGACTGGACCGATCTGCTGCGCCGTGGCGGCGGCAGAGGCCGCGCGCCCTTCGTCGACACCGCGGCCGACGATGCGGCGGTGCTGATCTACACCAGCGGCACCACCGGGCCGCCCAAGGGTGCGCTGATCCCGCACCGTGCGCTGATCGGCAACCTCACCGGCTTCGTGTGCAGCCAGAACTGGTTCGGTTATGCCGATGGCGTGCGGGCCGATGGCATGCAGACCGCCTCAGGCCACGGCGACGGCGTATCGGCGGAGGCGGGTGTGGACGTCGCCATGCGCAGTGACGCCGTGTTCTGGTCGCCCGCCGACTGGGCCTGGACCGGCGGCCTGATGGACGCGTTGCTGCCCACGCTGTACTTCGGCCGCGAGATCGTCGCCTTCCAGGGCCGCTTCACGCCCGAGCGCGCCTTCGATCTGATGGTGCGCCACGGCGTGACACACACCTTCCTCTTCCCTACGGCGTTGAAGGCGATGATGAAGGCCGTGCCGTCGCCGCGCGCGCAGCATGCGCTGCGGCTGCGCGCGGTGATGAGCGCAGGCGAGTCGGTCGGCGACGCGGTCTTCGACTGGTGCCGAGACCATCTGGGCGTGACCGTCAACGAGATGTTCGGCCAGACCGAGATCAACTACATCGTCGGCAACGGCACGCGCACGCTCGATGCGCAGGGCCGCCCGGCGCCGGGCTGGCCGGCGCGCCCCGGCAGCATGGGCCGCCCCTACCCGGGCCACCGCGTGGCCGTGATCGACGACGAGGGCCGCGAGTGCCCGCGCGGCACGGCTGGCGAGGTGGCCGTGCACCGCCGCGACGTCCACGGCGAGCCCGACCCGGTGTTCTTCCTCGGTTATTGGGACAACGACGCCGCCACGCGGGCGAAGTTCACGGGTGACCCCGACGACAGCTGGTGCCGCACCGGCGACATGGCGGTGATGGACGAGGACGGCTACCTCTGGTACCAGGGCCGCGCCGACGACATGTTCAAGGCCGCCGGCTACCGCATCGGCCCGGGCGAGATCGAGAACTGTCTGGTGCGCCATCCGGCCGTGGCCAATGCCGCGGTCGTGCCCAAGCCCGACGCCGAGCGCGGTGCCGTCGTCAAGGCCTACGTGGTGCTGGCGCCCGGCCACGTGGCCGGGCCGGCGCTGGTGGCCGAGTTGCAGCAGCACGTGCGCGGTCGGCTGGCACCCTACGAGTACCCGAAGGAGATCGAGTTCATCGACGCCCTGCCGATGACCACCACCGGCAAGGTGCAGCGACGCGTGCTGCGCCTGCGCGAGGTGGAGCGGCAGCAGGCGGCGGATGCGGCGCGGGGCTGAGGCACGTCAGCTCGCGCTCGAGCAGTGCCCGGGACATCGCCGGCGTGGCAGTGTCTGCAGCGGGAGCTGACGCGTCCGGTGTCTCAGGCGCTTTCCGGATAGATGCCCCACTGTGTCGGGCTGAACAGGCTCCCGTCCGGGCCGGCCTGCAGGCGGCTGACCAGGGCGTCGAAGTAGTCGGGCTCGACCTCGTCCAGGACCAGGCTTCCGGGCGGCGGCGCCCAACTCCCGTCGACATCTCCCCGCAGGACGCCCACCAGGCCGAGCGTGTCGTTCGTCGGCAAGGCGGGTTCAGGCGCAGCCGGCAGGCCGGGCGCAGTCGGGTCGGCGGCGGACGCCTGCGGCACCGCCGGATCGCCCTCGTCGAGGAAGACCCAGGCCGGCGCCGGCGCCCCGGGCAGGCCGACCGCGTGGCGCAGCACGGCGAGGGCGTCGCCCAGCGAGATCGTGCCGTTGGCGTCGACGTCGGCGGCGATGGCCTGATAGGGCGACAGCGGCCGGTCGCCCGGGTTCACGGGCGCGCCGGCGACGAGCTTCAGGATGGCGACGGCGTCCTGCAGGTTGACGGCCTGCGCCGTGCCGGCGGCCTCTGCCGGTGGCACGTCCCGGCGGGCGTCCAGCGGCAGCAGGCCGGTGCCCAGGCCGTCGAGCGAGGTGCGGCCGTCGTCGCCGCTGGGGGCCGATGACCAGGGCCGCTCGCCCGATGGGCTGACCACCACGCCCGGCAGCAGCGCGTGGCTGTTCCAGGTGTAGGCGCGGACCTGTAGGGTCGAGGCGGCACTCAGGGCTGGCGCACTGATGAAGGCATCGAGGAAGGACAAGGTCTCGATGCCACGCAGCGTGTCGGTGCCGTCCCGGTCCGGCATCCGGTCGACGACCCGCAGCCTGCCGGAGGCGAGGTCGGGCTCGATGTCGTAGTCGGCCATCGGGCCGGTAAAGACGGCGACGTCGAGGCCAGCGCCGCCGTGGATCCAGTCGGCGCCACGACCGCCGGTCAGCCGGTCTTCCCCGTCACCGCCGTCCAGGCGGTCATCCCCTTCGCCGCCGTCCAGGTGGTCATCGCCCCCTGCGCCGTCCATCGCGTTGGCCGCCGCGTTGCCGTACAAGCTGTCGGCGTGCGCGCTGCCGATCACGTCCTCGACCCGTGTGCCGAAGTTGATCGTGAACTGTCCGGGGTCGATGATCCTGGCCGCAGGTGTGGCGCCGACGTGGCTCCATCGGCCCGGCTCCAGGTAGAGGGTGGCACCCTGGGTGAGACCGCTCGCGTCCAGCGTGTCGTGCCCTGCGCCGTCCCAGACGAACTGTCCCGGGGTGGTGTCGTCGAGCACGTAGGTGTCGTCGGTCGGACGGATCGAGGCGTCGATGCCGTACAGGTACTGCAGCGCGGCGATGTCGAAGGGGGCCAGCCCGAGGCTGTAGTCGGTCAGGTCGACCGTGTAGCTCATCCGCGTCCAGGCGGACGAATCCTCGGCGCCGTACAGGTAAGGGGGCTCGGCCACCTCGTCCAGGTCCTCGGCGACGCTGAAGGGGTGCTTCAGGCCCAGCGCATGCCCGATCTCGTGGATCAGCACATGCGCGGCGTAGCTGCCGTCGGGCCAGTCCCCAGCCTCGTCGATGTCGATGAAGACGTCGCTGCCGGTGGCGTCAGCGTGCGGGTACAGCGCGTAGCCGCTGGAGTTCGTCTGTGCGTTGCGCGCGAAGGCCAGGGTGTGCAGCGCGTCCGGGTCGTCGACGCGCACGAAGCGCAGCGCGGTGACGGAGGCGATGAGGTCCAGCGCCTGCACGGCGCGCTGCTGCTGCGCCGGGGTGAAGCCGGTGTAGCCCACGGCGTGTGCCGGGTCGTCGTCGTAAGCGGGGATCGCGCTGGGGAAGGCGTAGGCGTAGGTCAGGTTCGCCCCAAGGGCGGTGCGGTAGGCCAGTCCGGCCGCCTCGTCGGGCAGCAGCGCGTCGATCCAGTAGGGCAGCGGCAAGGCGCCGTCGAGGTACTCGACGCTCTCCACCGTGCTCGGGATCTTGACGAAGCTGGCGTGCACCTTGGCGTGGTCGGCGCTGCCGGCGTCGTCGTCGATGACGGAGAACAGGCTCGACACGACGTAGGTGTCGTTCCCGGCGCCGCCGACGAGCCGGTCGACGCCGCCGCCGCCGATCAGCGTGTCGTCACCGTCGCGCCCGTGCAGCGTGTCGTCACCGCTGCCGCCGTCTAGCTCGTCGCCGTCGGTGCCCCCGACGATGAAGTCGTCACCCGCACCGCCGCGCAGCGTCTGCGCGCCCGACGAGTTCCAGAAGCTGTAGGTGCCGGTGACCGCGTCGGTCTGTTCGCCGTTGATCCGGTCGTGGCCGTCGCCGGCATCCACGCTGTCGGCCGCACCGTCACCTTGACTGCCGTCGTCGGTGACGATCAGGTCCTCGCCCGCGCCGCCTAGCAGTGTGTCGCTGCCCCCCTGACCGTAGAGGGTGTCGTTCCCGTCGCCACCACTCACACGATCCGCATCACTGCCGCCGACGACCACGTCATGGCCATACCCACCCTCCAGAGACTGCTGCCCGCCAGAGGGGTAGATCAGCAGTCCGCTGCCGGCCGTGGGTCGCTCTGCATTGATGTCGTCGTCACCGGCGCCACCGTCTGCGCTGTCGTGGCCTGCGCCGGTGAGCAGCCGGTCGTTGCCTTCGCCGCCGAGCAAGGTGTCGTCGCCTTCTTGCCCGTAGAGGGTGTCGTTCCCTTCGCCACCGCTGACGCGGTCGGCATCGCTGCCGCCGGCGATCAGGTCGTGTCCAAGCCCGCCCTCCAGGGTCTGTTGGCTGCTGGAGGCGTAGGTCAGGGGGCTGCCGCCGTCGGTGGAGCGCTCCGCATTGATGTCGTCGTCACCGGCGCCACCATCTGCGCTGTCGTCGCCAGCGCCCGTCAGCAGGCGGTCCTGGCCGTCACCGCCCAGCAGGGTGTCGGCACCGTCATCGCCTTGCAGCGTGTCGTCGTCCGCTCCGCCGTCCAACAGGTCGGCGCCGTTGCCGCCGAACAGAACATCGAAGCCATCCTCGCCGTAGATCGAATCGCTGTCGGAACCACCCGCCAGCAGGTCGTTGCCCAGACCGCCACGGATCGTCTGCAGGCCACTCGACACGAAGAGCCCGTACCCGCCCGAGGCGTTGATCTGCGCATTGACCCAGTCGTCGCCGTCCCCGCCCTCGACCGAATCATCGCCGGCAAAGGTGTAGATCGTGTCGTTGCCGCCGAGGCCCAGCAGGGTGTCGTCCTGGTCTGTGCCCTGCAGCGTGTCGTCGCCCGTCGTCCCGTTTTTGCTGGCCATCTGAAGCACCTCCCCAAGACTTCCGCGATCATCCACGCCGCGGATCGCATCATGGCCGATCGTCTCTGGCCAGGACTCCCGCTTGTCTCATCGGCCGGCGAACCGCAAAATAAAGCAGATGAATCGCGACTGCGTCCTCGATATTCTGCGCCGCCACCGGGCCGAGATCACCACCCGCTTTGGCGCGCGCGAACTCGGCCTGTTCGGGTCTGCAGCCCGTGACGAATTGCGCGGCGGCAGCGATGTCGACATCCTCGTCGAGTTCGACGGGTCGGCAACCTACGATGGGTATTTCGGCCTGAGGGACTACCTGCAGGAGATCCTCGGGCGGCCGGTCGATCTGGTCACCCGGCGCGGACTCAAACCCCGAGCGCGGGCGAGCCTCGACGAGGACTTGATCCGTGTCGCGTAGCTGGTTGCTTTTTCTTGATGACTTGATCGGCAGTGCCGAGAAGATCGAACGCCTGACCGGCGACATCGACGCTGCCACGTTTGCCACGCACGAAGCCGTGCTGGACGCCGTGCTGTTCAACCTTCAGGTCATCGGCGAATCGTTCAAGTCCTTCCCGGAAGAGGCCCGGGTGCAATTGTCCGAGCGCCACCGCTCTGCACCGGCTCGCCTGCGTGATCTGATCGCACACCGCTATTTCGCTCTCGACCCGGACATCATCTGGGACGTGGTCCGCAACCACCTGCCTTCGCTCAGGCAGGAGGCTACGGCCCTGCGCTCGCGCATCGAAGCCGCGCAAAGCGCGGGCACGCCGCCTCAAGGCGAGTAGACGCCCCACTGCGAAGGGTTGAAGTCCGTGGTTCCGGACTCGGTGTTCAGGCGCGCGGCGAGGTCGGTGAAGTAGTCGGCGTCGGCGTCGTCGAGGTCCTTGGCGCCGAGAGGGGGTGTCCAGCTGCCGTCGACGTCGCCGCGCAGGATGCCGACCAGGCCGACGTGCGCCGCAGCCGGGGTGGACACCGTGGCGGCCACCGCGCCGGGGCTGGTGCCGGCGCGCGCCGGCATGCCGAGGTCGGCCTCGTCGACGAAGACCCACTTCGGCGTGGCCGCAGCCGGCAGGCCCACCGCGTGTCGCAGCACGCCCAGGGCGTCGGCCAGGCTGACCGTGCCGTTGCCGTCGGCGTCGGCGGCGATGGACTGGTAGGGCGACAGCGGCTGCCCAGGCGGGTTCACGGGGGCACCGGCGATCATCTTGAGGATGGCCACGGCGTCGCTCAGGGTCACGGCGGCGCCGTCCGCAGCCGTTGCGCCCAGGACCGGCTTCAGCGACACCGGCCCCGGCGCCACGCCGGGGAAGGTCGTCGTGCCGTCGGCGCCGGCCGTCTCCGGAGTGCCCGCGCCCAGGGCGACGGTCGTGCCGGCCAGCAGCGTGTGGGACTTCCAGCTGTAGGCCGTGGCCTGCAGGTCGATGCCCGGGCTGCCGATCAGGTCAGCGAGTTCGGTGGCACTGAAGGCCCCGTCGGCGAACACGAAACGTTCGACGTTGAGCACCTTGTCGATGCCCTCGGCAGCCGACTCCAAGCGGAAAGTCGAACCGCTGAGCGAAATCGCGTAGTCGGCCCGGTTCCCGGAGAACCAGGCCTCGTCCGCCGATCCTGCCCCGCCGTCGAGCAGGTCGTCACCGGCACCACCGATCAAGGTGTCGTTTTCGGCGCCGCCGTAGAGCCGGTCGTTGTCGTCGCCACCCTCCAGCCGGTCCTGACCTTCGTTGCCGTAGAGCGTGTCGTTGCCGCTGCCGCCCTCCAGCAGGTCCCAGCCAGTGCTGCCGCTGAGGCGGTCGGCGCCGGCGCCGCCTTCGAGCCAGAGGTCCATGCCGCCGCCGCCGGTGATCGTGTCTGCGGCGCCGCCCCCGATCACATGCCGCATGCCCTTGACGCCTGCCGTGCCCGTGGCCGGGCTGATGCTCGAGATGCTGAGCGTGCCGCTGAGGTCCACGGTCACCGGCGTGGTGTAGGCGTTGTAGTCGAGCGTGTTCTGGTCGGCCAGATCCAGGCTCTGCACGCCCCCGCCGTCCAGGATGCCGCCGATCGATGCGCCGTCGTCGAAGACGAAGCGGTCGGCCCCTGAGCCGCCCGTGACGCTGTCCAGCGCCGCCAGCGTTTGCGCCTGCACCGTCAGGCCGGCGCCGCTGACCTCGAGCAGTCCCGAGGCTTTCAGCGCGAAGACCAGTGCGCTGCCCGTGATGTAGCCGAAGTTCAGGTGGTCGCTGCCCTCGCCCGCGAGTTCCGTGGCCTGATCGGTCTGGGCGTTGGCGAGGAAGGCGTAGGTGTCGTTGCCGGTGCCACCCTTGACGGTGTTGAGGCCGCTGCCGGCGTCGAGCAGGTCGTCGCCGTCGCCGCCGAGCAGCGAGTCGTTGCCTTCCTGACCGTAGAGCAGGTCGTTGCCGCCCCGCCCATCGAGGACGTCCTTGCCAGCGCCGCCTTGCAGCAGATTCGGCCCGTCGCCGCCCTTCAGGGTGTCGTCACCTTGCCCGCCATGGACGTTCTCGAAGCCCGTCGCGCCGGCCAGACCGCTGGCGGAGCCGGCTGCGAGGTCGACGGTCACCGCCGCTGCCCAGGGGGCGCTGTCCTTCGCGTAGGTCAGCGTGTCCTCGCCCGGGCCGGCGTCGATGGCCAGCGTCGAGCCTGCCGTCGGCAGGATCTCGACGTAGTCATCGCCTGAACCCAGGATCAACGATTCCACCGGGCCGTTCACGCTCAAGGTGGCGCCCGACCAGACGTAGACGGAGTTGGCGTCCACGGTCAGCGACAGATCGTCGGTGGTCGCGCTGGCGTCGACGGTGTCGTTGCCGCCACTGGCGGGTTCGTTGACGGTGTTGCTGCTGCCAGCTGCGAGCGTGTAGCGGTCGTCACCCGAGTCGCCTTGCAGCAGGTTGCTGCCCGATCCGCCCTCGATCGAGTCGTGCCCACTGCCGCCACTGATGGTGTCGTTGTCCGCGCCGCCGCGCAGCGTGTCGTCTCCGCCGCCGCCAGCGATGCCATCGTTGCCCGCATGGCCTTCGATGAAGTCGTTGCCCGAGCCGCCCGTCAGCGTGTCGTCGCCCCCGTTGCCGCGGATCACGGTGTCGCCGCTGAATCCGCTGGCGTCGATCCGGTCGCCCGCCGCGCCGCCGGCCAGCAGCGCGAACTCGACACCGGCCACGGTCTCCGAGGTGCCGCCGTCCAGCACCACGCTGCTGTCGGTGAGTGTGACGTCGGCACGCGTGCTCTCGTGCGAGCGCACTACCACGATCTGGTCGATGCCGCTGCCACCGTCGTAGCTGCCGCCCACCGCATCGGCCGGCGCGGCCTGATAGGCCTCGCCCAGGGCGCCGTTGACCACCACCAGCGTGTCGTCGCCGGCGTCGCCGCGCACGCTGTCCTGGCCCGCGCCGCCCACGAGCACGTCGTGGCCGTCACCGCCGGCCAGGGTGTCGTCCCCTGCCTCGCCGAAGACGAGGTCGGCGCCGCCGCCCGCGTCGATGCTGTCGTTGCCCGCGCCGGCCAGGATGTGGTCGCCCGCCGCGCCGCCGGTCAGCGTGTCGTTGCCGTCGCCGCCCTCGATGCGGTTGGGCTCGGTGGCACCACCGGTGATGCGGTCATGCCCTGCCTCGCCCTGGAGCATGTCGCCCTGCAGGCCGCCGGCGATCGTGTCGTTGCCGTCGCGGCCGCGGATCTGGTCGTTGCCGCCGACCAGGATCAGGTTCGGCGGCAGTTGCATCGCCGGGTCGCTGCCCAGGTAGTCGTCGCCGTGCAGCTCGTCGCCCTCGGGGCCGCAGCCGCCGTCGATCGTGTCGTCGCCGTCGAGCCACTCCCGGCGCTCGGGGACGTTGCCGAAGCCGATGTCCTGCTTCTGGTCCGCACCCACCCTGACCGTGACTGTGCCCGTGTCGTAAGCGGACGTCGCCTGGGCGGGTTGCACCGACAGCCCGCCGATCCAGGTGTTCTGGCCCTGCGGCTGCAGGCCTTGGACATCGGCCGACACGGATGTGTTGCCGTTGGCAGGGTCGATGGTGTGCAGGTCGCCGAACTCGCTGAGCGCGGTCAACGTGCCGGCGTGCCACTCCAGCCCGATCAGCAGGGGTGGCGCCACGGGTTGCGAGACGCCCGGCATCAGCAAGGGCGACGGGGCGCCGAGCAGGCCGCCGGTCTCGGGGTTGAAGTGGACCAGCAGTTGCGCGCCTTCGCGGTCGGGCAGGCCGCCCTTGGGTTCTGTGGTCTTGGCGACGAGCCAGGCCTCGGTGGCCGAGACCAGCGCCACATCACCCACCGGGTAGAGCGTCTTGCCGGCGCCGTCGATCAGGGTCTTGATCTCGGTCCAGGCGGCCGAGCCGGAGGCGAGGTCCAGCCGCAGCAACTTGCCGGCGGCGGTGGTGACAAGCACCCGGCCGCTGCCCAGCGCGTCGGCGCCGACCAGGGCCCCTGGCCCGATGCTGACAGGCAGCGCCGGCATCGGGTCGAAGACAGGCGGGCCGCTCGCGGGCAAGGCGACGATCCACGCAGCGGGTGTGCCGGCTTCGGTGCCGACGACGAGGGCGGTGTCGGACGTGAGCCAGGCCACGTCGCGGGCATCGATCGGGTCCGGTGTCGGGATGCGCTTGGAGACCGTGGCTGGCGTGGTGCTGACGTCGATCCAGGCAAGCTCCGACTTGCCGGCCGGGTCGGTGACGACGCTCAGCCACAGGTCGCTGCCAGGCGTGGTCTTGACTGCCTGCGCCCAGGGCGCGTCGGGCACCTGGGCGGCGGTGTAGACGCCCGCGCCCAGGCCGGCGACGCGGAACGCGCCCGTCTCGGCCATGGAGATCTGGCCGTCGCCGTCCAGGTCCACGCTGCCGGTGGTGACGGTGGCCACCATCTGGCCACCGGCGTCACGGATCTCCACGCGCTGGCCGGCCAGCGGCGCCTCGGTGGCGTCGCGGCCGGGGCTGGAGGGCTCGCGGGTGTCGTGCGCCCAGACCGTGCCCTGCAGCACACCACTGCCGTCGCCCGGCAGCGTGATGCTGGCCGCGCCGCCGGCCGGCGCGGCCATGGCCGCTGCCGCGGTGTAACTGCCGCCGCTGCTGTCGCCGATGAAGAAGGTGAAGACGAAGTCGCCGCCGGGTGTGCCGTTGCCCGATGACCAGGCCTGCTTGAAATCGGCCCACTCGCCGTCCAGCGGCGTGCCGTTCACATCGGTCAAACTGTCCGCGGCGACACGAATCTGGTATTCGCCCGGCCCGAGGCCGTTCTGGCCGTCCGACAACCGGAAGACGACGCGGTCGGTCGTCGACGACGCCACGGTCAGCGGCAGTTCCGCGCCACTCTTGCCGATCTGCAGCTTGGCGGTGATGTCGGTGTCCTTGACCTCGATGCCGCTGCACAGGTCGATAGCGATCCGCGTCACGGGCTCGCCGGCGGCGACGGCCTGCTTCTGCTCGCTGCCGTCGGCCACGTCCCACCAGGTGTCGCCCTTGCTGTTGCCCAGCGCGACGCCCGACACGACAGGCCCCTGGTTCTGCACCAGCACGAACTCGGCCTTCGAGTTCGACGCGCCGTCGTGCTCGACCAGCTTCGCGCGGGGGATGGCCGTGGTGCAGGTGGCGGTGTATTCCACGCCGATCTGGTAGGTGCCCGCGGGAAGGTCCTCGAACCGGTAGATGCCGTCCGCACCCACAGCCTGGGACGTTTCGCCGGCGTCGCGCTTGCCGTCGCGGTCCGTGTCGATGAAGACCGTGGCACCGTCTGCGCCCTGACCTTCGTTCTGGCCGTTGCCCCAGGTGACCTTGCCGGTGATGTCGGCGGTGGCGTACCAGCCCATGACGGGGGCGAGCGTGGGCACGCCGTCCGCGATGCGGGCGGTGGCCACCATCGAATCGCCCGACACCGCGTGCCAGCCGTCGGCGCCTTCGGCAACGATGACGAGGTAGTCGCCGTCGGGCAGGCCGTTGGGCACCTCGAGCGTGACGTCTCCCCCGGTGACCGTGCCGTAGAACACATCGGCGCTGAGGTCGGCCTGGACCACCAGCACCTGCCAGGTGGTGTCGGCCGGCACCAGCCCTTCGGTGGCGTCCTGCACGCCGTCGCGGTCGGCGTCGTTGAACAGGCGGAACTTCAGCGGGCCGGTCGGGCCCTCGTAGACCTCGGGGTAGAAGAAGATCGCGGGGCCGCAGCTGTCCTCGGCCAGCGTGGAGCGGAAACCGCCGTGCAGCGGGTCGATGACGCCGCGGGCGAGGTCGTCCAGGAGGTATCCATAGCCCGACTTCAGGGCGGGCAATGCGCCATCCAGGTCCTTGTTCGTCGTGCCGCCGTAGACCGTGTCCGCCCCGCCGCGGGCGTAGATCTGGTCGTCGCCGGGCCCGCCCTCGATCCAGTTGGCGCCATCGCCGCCGTCGATGACGTCGTTGCCGTGGCCACCGTAGATCGTGGCGCTGCCGCCGCCCGCCAGCAGCGCGTCGCTGCCCGGCCCGCCGAGCAGCAGGTCGTGGCCGGTGCCGGATTCGATGTAGTCGCTGTCGAAGCCGCCGGACAGGCTGTCCTTGCCGGCGGTGCCGTAGATCATGTCGGCGCCGTCGCCGCCCCAGACCTTGGAGGCCCAGCCGCCCACCAGCGTGGGTTGCGGCGCTGCGGCGAGCTGCTCCTCGTCCACGGCATAGAGCAGGTCGTCGCCGGTGCCGCCGTCGATCTCGTTGTAGCCGGCGCCGCCTTCGATCTTGTCGGCATGGGTGTCGGCCGAGCCGCCGTCGATGAGACCCGCGGAGTCGTCGCCCCAGAGCTTGTCGTTGCCGTCACCGCCGAGGATCTGGTCGTTGCCCTCCTTGCCCTCGACGGTGTCGTTGCCGGCGCCGGCCGAGACGGCGTCGTCGCCGGCGCCTGCGTCCACCCGGTCGTCGCCGCTGCCGGCGATGATCAGATCGTCGCCGTCGCCCCCGCTGATCGTGTCGTTGCCGGCGGTGCCGGCGTTGTAGTCGGGGTTGGCGGCCTTGAAGTCGACGAGATCGCCGACGTCATCTTCGCCGTAGAGTTGATCGTCCCCTGCGCCGCCGATGATGGAGTCGGCGCCGCCGTAGCCGTAGACGAAGTCGTCCCCGTCGCCACCGTCCAGCGTGTCGTTGCCGGCGCGGCCGGCGAGCACGTCGCTGCCAGCGTCGCCCCAGAGCTTGTTGGCACCCGAGCCGCCGACGAGGTTGTCGTTGCCCTCGCCGCCGCGGCCCTCCACGGCCGCCGTGATTTCCGGCGCGATCAGCACGGTGTCATTGCCGATGCCGGCGTCGAAGACGATCTTCGTCACCGAGCCAGCGGCGAAGTACTCCTCGAAGTTGTAGGCGCTGACGCGGATCTCGTTCGTCCCGATCACGCTGCCGTTGTCGTCTCGCCGCTCGGCCACGTAGTCGACGAGGAAGGTTTCGTCGCCGTCGGTGGTTTCGCCCGGCACGACGTTGACCGCCAGCGCGCCCATGTTCAGCGTCAACGTGGTGCCGCTCAGGTCAGCCAGATTCGGCTCCAGCGGCGGGCACACGACCATGCTCCAGTCGAGGATCGTGGCGTCGGCGAGCTTGAAGCGGTCGCTGAACAGCGTGACGAAGCCGAAGGGCGTGTCGAGACCGACCTTGATATAGGCCTCGAGGAAGACGTCGAGTGAGCCTTCGAGGTCGAAGATGCACTGCGGCCCGCGCATCAGGTTGTAGGCGAACTCGTCGACGTAGACCTTGCCGTCGGGGTTGGGGTCATTCAGGTCGGCCCCCAGCGTGCCGCGCAGGCCGCCGTCGACGCCGGCCTTGGCGACGACGACGTTGAGCTCAGCCCCGGCGCCGATCTCGGCGGTGACCGACATCTCCAGGTCGTTGCCGCTGGCGCGACCCTCGTCGACCAGGTACACGCCCAGCAGCAGGTCCTCTGCAGAGCCACCGTCGGCCATGGCCATGCGCAGGCCGCGTGTGTCGTAGCCCACGTCGAAGTTGGTGTTGAACTCCACCCCGCCGAACAGGCTGACGAACAGCGGCGGGAACACCGGGAAGGACTGCCGGAAGTCGAAGCCTGCCGACAGATCGGGGATGTCCCAGACGATCAGGTCGGCCTCGCCGCCGAACAGGAAGTCGAACAGTTCCGCACCCGGGTTCTGCAGCAGCGGGAAGCTCAGGCCGAGGCTGTTGGCGAAGATGCTCGAATCGGCAGACGAATCGCCGTCTGCTGCCGGCACATCGTCGGCGGGGACGGCAGCGGCGGTATGGGCCAAGGGGCCGGACAGCGCCGACCCCAGGCCTGAGGGTCCGCTGCCTGCCGGCGCCAGCAAGCCACCCAGATAGAACTTGCCCGAATCGGCCAGCGAGTCGGTGACGGTGAGCACCGTGTCGAGGAACTGGACGAACTCCACCGCGCTCTGCGCGCCTTCGCCGAACCAGCTGATCGCGTCCAGCACCGTCACCGGCCCGCCGCCGACCTGCTTGGACACGTCGGAGATCAGCGGCACCTCGCCGGTCAGCAGGTCGAGGATGGGGTCCAGCGGCTCGAAGGCTTCATCGATGCGCTGCACCAGCTCGATGAAGGCTGGCCCGAGCAGCTTGCCCAGGTCGAGGTAGGTGTCGGTGATCTCGAAGTGGAAGTCGCCGTCGCCGATGGACAGGCCGGTGTTGCTGTTCCAGCTCAGGTCGACCGCGCCGTCGTCGGCGCTCGCGTCGTAGTAGCCGGTGGTCAGTTCGAGCCCGACGCCCAGGTTGGAGGACAGGTCGAGGTCTAGTTTGGCCTTGGCGGCGGCGGTGACCGTGACGCCTGGGCCTGAAAGCAACCCGCCGCTGGTGCTGGCGAGGATGCCGCTGCCCAGGTCGACCGCGATCGCGGCGTGGAGTTCGCGGTTGGCGATGGCCTGCTCTTCAGTGACGCCGCTGCCAGCGACGATCTCGCCCGGGGTCAGGTCGGTAAGGGCGAAGTTCAGCGGCCCGATGTCGAGCTCAAGCGAGCTGCCGGGACTGAAGCCCACGCCGACGCTGGCTTCCAGTTCCTTGCCGCTGCTGTGGGTGGTGCCCTGGACGAAGAAACCGGCCGTGGGCGAATAGCCGAAGCCCACGCGCAGATCGAAATCGGCCACCAGATCGATGCCGCCCGTGGTGTCGATGGCGATGCCCAGGTCGTCCAGGCCGAGGTCGAGCTCGCTGCCGTCGAGCGTGTCCTGGAACAGGCCGTCAAGCGTCACCTCGACGACGAAGTTGCTAGCGCCCAGCGACGCGAAATCCTCACCAAAGAACAGATCGCCAAGGTTCGCGTTCCAGATGTCGTGTTGCTGCTCGTTGGTGAACGAATCCCCGATGTTTGCGGTGGACAGCGTGATGCCGCCGATGGTGAACGCGAGGCTGCCGTTCAGTTCGGTACTGCCGAAGCCGTTGAGGTCCGGATCGATCTCCAGGTAGAGCTCGCCCAGCGTGTCGTGGTCGGCCACGGACTGGACAACGCGGCGCAGTTCGTACAGGAACCCGTCGCTCGACAGGTCGATGTCGCCCAGCACGGGAAGGCTGCCGACCAGGTCGGACTCGAGCACCAGGATGAGGCCGTCGATGAACGCAAGTACGCCGTCGATCCAGCCGCCGATGTCCAAGTCGCTGGTCGAGAACAGGTTCTCGAGATCGATGCTGCTCGTGTCGATGTCGGCGTCGAAGGACAGCGGGTTGGCGTTGAACTCCGCCGTGATGACCACGTTGCCGACGTCGGTGCTCGTACCCAGCGCGTCCACGTACAGCGGCAGGTCGGCGCGGAAGTGGGCCGCGCCGCCGAGCCTCGACCCTTCGGCCAGGGCGCCGTTGAAGGTGATGGTCGCCGGGTCGGTGGCAGGGTCGTAGCCTGTGCCTGCAGTGGTGGGGTCGGTCTCGGTCAGCGTGATGCTGAAGGGGTCGTTGATGGAGCCTTCAACCTTGCCGATCGACACGCCGGCCAGCCCGCCGAGCGAGGCCCCCAGCTGCGCCGGGCCGCTCGTGACGATGCCCAGCGTCAGCGCCGCCGAGGTGTCGGCGATGTCGAACACCGGCGTCATCGTGCCGAAGTCGAAGCCGATGCGGGTGCTGAAGCTGCCGCCGAGCGCCAGCGAGATCGTGCCGTCGCTCGTGATGTCCAGCACCGAGCCGCCGCCCAGGTCCATGCCGCCGAGGTCGATGTCGTGGCTGAAGGTGGCCGGGTCGAGCGTGAAGTCGAGGTCAAAGATCAGTCGCGGCGCGGTGCCGAAGTCGATGCTCGGGATATCGACGTTCAGCGTCAGGCCGGGGATCTTGGGTGTCGTGCCGTCGGCCTCGAGGAACAGGCCTTCGAGCAGTTGCGACAGGCCGTCCAGGCCGAAGGGGATGTCGCCCAGCCAGTCGACCAGGCCGTCCAGCGTCAGGTTCAGCGCGTTCAGGTCCAGGACCAGACCGCTGCCGCCCGGGTGCGCGGTGTCGAAGGCCAGGTCGAGGTCGCCGAGGAAGACGGCGAGGTGGGCCGACCAGGCGCCGAGCCGGGTCATGAAGTCGAGATCGAAGTCGCTGTCGCCGCCGCTGCGGCCGTCCCAGGCGAGGTGGATGCGGTTGAACTCCCACTGGATCTGCTGCAGCCGGCCGGCCAGGTCCAGGTCGAGTGCGGGCAGTGCCAGGTCCAGGGCCTGCAGCTCGGGCAGTGCCGCCTCCAGATCGGCCGCAAAGTCGGTGCGCCAGGTGCCCAGGTCGGCGAGCTCGAGCGCCAGGTCGGGGAGGCTGAACTCAGCCACCGTCTGAGCGAACCCGAACAGGTCGCCCAGCGTCACCCCGGCCAGCGGGATGGGCAGGTTCCAGAGGTCCGAGCCTTCCAGCTCCGCCAGCAGGAAACTCAGCAGGTCGGGCAGGTCGTCCCAGGAAAAGTCGGCGAAGTTGCCGGAGAGGATCTCCTCGAGCTTGATGCTGGGCTCGACCGAGAAGCTCCACTGGCCGTCGACCAGGCCCGCGCTCAGGTCCAGGTAGGGGACGTCGGCGCTGACGGGCGCCAGGTTCAGCGGATCGGTGGAGTAGTCGTCCGGGTCGATGCCCAGGCCCGCGTTCAGCAGCTCGGGCGTGACGGCGAGCTGGAAGATGCCGTCCAGCGTCGGCGCGACGGTGAAGCCGTGGTCCAGGACGTCGGCGAGGTTGGCGTCGGCCAGCTCCGACAGGTAGATGCGGCCGTCGTCGGCGCCCGTGGCCGGGTCGTTCAGGGTGAGCGCCCACTGCGCCTGCCCGTGCGCCTGGCCCTCGACCACTTGCAGCGACACCGGGCCGATGGCGGCGCCGCCGTCGAGCGTGGCGTCGATGGTGACCGTGCCCGACAGCAGCGGGTCGCTGCTGTCCTGCTCCTTGATGTAAAGGCGGTCGGCCAGCGACAGGGATTCGAGGGAGTGGCCGGTGATCTGCGGGCGGCCCAAGCTGTCGGGTTGCGCCGCCACGCCCCACAGGCCCAGCACCAGCGGAGCGACGGAGGTGGACTCGGTGTTGATCGTGGCGCCGGTCGCGCTGCTGGTCGTGGTGACGGTGGCGGAGACCGAGGCGACGCTGAAGGTGCCGGCGCCTGCGGTCAGGTCGGTCAGCACGAGGCGGCTGTCGGCAATGGCGGCGGAGAGCTTGGTGGGGGAGGCCGCGTTCAGCGCCGTGAGCAGCCCGCCCACCGTGGCCGTGGCCGTGGCCGTGGCCGTGGTGCCGAGGCCGGCGATGCCGTTCAGGTCGACGTTGACGGTGGTGCCGTCGCGCATCGTGAAGCGCAGGTCGGCGCCCGGCAGCAGCCCCTGCGCCGTCAACCCGACCCCGCTGTTGATCTCGGTCAGCAGCGTCGTCGAGGTCACCGGGTCCACCTGCGCCGAGGAGCTGATCGCCACGCCGCCGGTGATGCTGAAGTCCAGCGCCGCGCTCACCGTGGCCGAGGCCTCGGCCTGGATGTTCAGCGGCAGGTCGGCGGGCAGCAGGCCCGCGGAGTCGAATTCCACCGTCTCGCTGAAGCTCGCCGAGTAGGGCACCGTCCATTCCAGGGCCTCGGCCACCGGGTTCCAGGTCAGCGCGAAGGTGGCTTGAAGGTCTGCCGGCGTCGTCAGCAGGCCGAAGTGCCCGGCGATGCGGCCGAACAGGTCGAGGATGCCGTTGAACTGCCAGGCGCCGTGCTCGTCCTGCAGGTCGTCCAGCAGGTCGGCCCAGTCGCTGCCCAGATCCAGCACCGCGCCCAGGTCCAGGTCGACCAGCGGCAGCGTGAAACCCTCGCCGAACTGCGGCAGCCAGTTGCCGACGCCGCCGAGCCAGGCGCCCAGGTCGTCGATGCTGATCTCGCCGAGCTGGGCGAAGTCGAAGGCCGTGCTGCCGACCAAGAGCTCGGGGAAGTCGAACGCCAGGCTGCCGAGGTCGAAGCCGTCCAGCGCCTCCAGGCTCAGCGTCAGGGGCGAGCCCACGGGCAGGTTGAAGCCGCCGATGCCCAGGTTGAACGGGATGTCAACCGACAGGTCGGGCACCGCGTCGCCGCCATGCGGCAGGCTGAAGGAGAAGAGCTCGTCGATGGCCAGGCTGTTCAGCGTGCCCAGAGGCAGGTAGCCGCCCGCGCCCTCGATCAGGTCGAGCTCGACGCACAGGTCCAGCGCGACGGCCACGTCCGCGGGGCCGAGGTCGACCACGCCGAAACTCGCCTGCACGCCCGCGACCGTGGTGTCGGCCTCGGCGCAGACGCGCAGGCCGTCGAGGTCGAAGACGACCGCCTGGTCGGTGGCGAGCCCGGGCGAGAGGTCGATGCCCACGCGCAGCGTGCCCGAGACGCCGGCCTCCACGTCCACCTCCAGCGTGCCCAGGCGCAGGCCTTGGTCGGCGAGCGACGGCGCCGCGGGGTCGTCCGAAGGGCTCTGGCCGACGTCGAGCGTGTAGTCCGCCAGCGTCGTGCTCGCGGCCAGCGGGATCTCGAACCACACGACCTGCCGGCCGTCGGCCAGGGTCTCCAGGCTGTGGACGACCGTGGCCGGATCGAAGGTGCCGGCTGTGGCAAGGGCGCTCTCGATCAGCGCCTTCACCTGGTTTGCCGTCTGCGCCGCGCCGACGGTCAGCGCCTGCAGCGGCTGCGCCAGCCCGTCCAGCAGGGTCTGCCCGGCGTCGGTGAGTGTGGCCAGCGGCTGCTGCAGGCCCACCATCTCGGCCAGCATCGCGTTCGGCGCCAGGGTGCCCAGGCCGCTGCCCGTGGTGGGCAGTTCGGCTGCGTTCGACGCCTCGGAGACCCGCTGCGCGAGCACCGTGAAGCCCTGGAACAGGGCGTTGACCTGGGTGGCTGTGAACGTCCCGGTGTAGCTGCTCGGCATCGCCTGTCTCCTTCAGCAGGGCCCGTGGCTCGATGTGGGAGCGCCTGCGGACCCATCCGGCCAGCCTGCCCCTGGCCTGTTCGACACCAACGCCTGCCGGAGCCGGCGCCTGGGCCGCTCGGGGCCGCAAACGTCGGCGATCTGCCGTCGTTGGTGATACGCGACTTGCCCCGAATGGTCTTGTTGTCGCCAGGGGCTTTTCGTCAACTATAACGGCGGTCCTGCGCGGGCCCAAAGCCCGAATTGCGCGGGGCGCCCGGCGCACCGGTTCAGCGGGCCGCCGCCGGCGGTCCTCTCGTCGATCGTCGCGGCAGGCCGATGTTGCCCCGCGCACGCGCTCGACAGGGGTCGACGCAGTGCGTGTCGATCCTTCGGGGTGACGGCGTGCGCAGACACAGGCAAGTCGATGGGGCGCGCTTGGAGTCGCCTTCCCGGATGACCGACAATCGATGGTGATGCTTTGCCAACGCACCCTCAAATCGGTCGTTCATGCCGTCGGCGTGGGCGTGCACAGCGGCCAGAAGGTCGAGATGACGCTGCGTCCGGCGGCGCCCGATGCGGGCATCACCTTCCGCCGGGTGGACCTGCCGGAACCGGTGGACATCCACGTCGACGCCCAGGCGGTGTGCGACACGCGCATGGCCTCGACGATCAGTGCTGGCGGGGACCCCACGGCGCCCAGGGTTCAGACTATCGAGCACCTGATGTCGGCCTGCGCCGGCCTCGGGCTGGACAACCTGACCGTCGACATCGACGGGGAGGAGGTCCCCATCCTCGACGGCTCGGCGGCCAGCTTCGTCTTCCTGCTGCAGAGCGCCGGCATCGAGGTACAGCGCGCGCCCAAGCGCTTCCTGCGTGTGCTCGAGCCGGTGGAGATCCGCGAGGGCGAGGGCGCGACGCTGAAGTGGGCGCGGCTGGAGCCGCACCACGGCTACAAGCTCAGCTTCGAGATCGATTTCGGCCACCCGGCGCTGGACGCCACGGGCCAGCGGGCCAGCTTCGACATGGGCTCGGGCCGCTACAAGGCCGACATCGCCCGCGCGCGCACCTTCGGCTTCACCCGCGACGTCGAGATGCTGCGTGCGCGCGGACTCGGTCTGGGCGGCAGCCTGGACAACGTCATCGTCGTCGACGACTACCGCGTGCTCAATGCCGACGGCTTGCGCTATGGCGACGAGTTCGCCAAGCACAAGATCCTGGACGCCATCGGGGACCTGCACATCGTCGGCCACCCGCTGCTGGCGCACTACCACGCCTACCGCAGCGGTCACGCGCTGAACAATCGACTGCTGCGCGCGTTGCTCGCGCGGCGCTCGGCCTGGGAGATCGTCACCTTCGACGACGCCGCGCAGGCGCCGGCCGGCCTGGCCGCGCTGGCTCCGGCCTGGTGACGCGTCGGTCCAAGGTCAGGGAGCCTCGCCGATGATGCTGTTGCTGCGTCTGATCGTCGGCGGGCTGCTGTTGTGGAGCGCAGGGTACTTCGTGCTCTACATGCTCACGCGCAACCCCGTCTGGCGCCATCGCGGCCTGCGCGTCCTGCGCTGGACCGTGCTGGGCGTGCTTGGCTTCTTCCTGGTGCTGATCATGGAGCGCGTCGTCCGCTCCTTGTAGGCGACCGGGGCCCGGCGTACGACACGGGCTCGCGTGCATCCCAGGCCCCGTGTCTTCGCCCGTCGTTCGCGAACGGAGATGTGGGTGCGCGGGATGGTTTGTTTCTTGTGAAACAGGGCCCCGTGGACCGTGGGCTCTTCAGCCTCTCGGCCTGTCAGGCCAGACACCCCGCCTCCACCAGCGCCTGCGGGTTCACCGCCACGGGCTCCGGGATGCGGAAGCCGTATCGCACGGCCGTCAGCTCGGCCAGGATGCTGACGGCGATCTCCGGCGGGGTGCGCGCGCCGTTCTTCAGGCCCACGGGGCCGTGCAGGCGCGACAGGGCGGTCTCGCTCATGCCGAAGTGCTCGGCCAGGCGCTGCTTGCGCTTGGCCTGGTTGGCGCGCGAGCCGATGGCGCCGACGTAGAAGGCCGTGCTGTCCAAGGCCTCCATCAGGGCGAGGTCGTCGAGCTTGGGGTCGTGCGTCAGCGCGATCACGGCGGTGTGGCCGTCGGGGCGCAGTTCACGCACGACGTCGTCGGGCATGCCGGCCACGAGCCGCGCGCCTTCGCAGGTGAATCCGGTGGTGTATTCCTCGCGCGGGTCGCACACCAGCACCTCGTAGCCCAGCGCCACCGCCATCGGTGACAGGTACTGCGTGAGCTGGCCCGCCCCGATCAGCAGCAGCCGCCAGCGCGGGCCGTGGTGGGTGGTCAGGTGGGTGTCGGTCAGCTCGAGTTCGTCGGCCGTGCCCGCGGGCTCGAGCGCGACGTCCCCGCTGGCGATGGTCAGCCGGCGCCGCACGCGCTCGCCGCGCTCCAGGCGCTGCAGCAGCTCATCCAGCCGTGTGCGGGCTTCCACCGGCTCGAGCACCAGCTCGATCAACCCGCCGCACGGCAGGCCGAAGCGGTGCGCGGCATCGGCGTCGATGCCGTAACGCACCACCTGCGGCACGCCGGTGGCCAGCGCGCCGGCCTTGGCCTTGTCGATCAGGTCGTCCTCGATGCAGCCGCCGGAGACGCTGCCGGCCACCAGCCCGTCGTCGCGGATGGCCACGCTGGAGCCCGGCGGGCGTGGGGCTGAGCCCCAGGTGCGGGTGATGGTGCCCAGGGCCACGCGGTGCCCGGCGGCCCGCCAGGTGGTGACCTGACGCAGGATCTGCAGATCGATGTTGTCCATGATGGCGTGTGTCGGCGTATCGGATGTGTCGCGTCTGGCGTCACCCGCATCCTTGCCGGGAATCCGCTGCACCCCCTTGCGCCGAAGCGTTCGCCCCTCGGGGAGGCGCCGGCATAGGGGAAAGCGACAGCTTGGCGGCGGCCGCGACGCGATCTAGTATCCGGCATCCACACGCGGTCCGCGCTGGGCAGGGCCGCCCGTTCACAGGAGTCCAGATCCATGGGTCTTTCCATCAGCCTCACCGTCAACGGTCGCGCCGTCACGCGCGACGTGCAGCCGCATACCCTGCTGTCCGAGTTCATCCGCGAGGACCTGCGCCTGACCGGCACCCACGTCGGCTGCGACACCGCGCAGTGCGGCGCCTGCACCGTGCATGTCGACGGCCGCGCCGTCAAGAGCTGCAACATGCTCGCGGCCCAGGCCGCAGGCAAGTCGGTGACGACGATCGAGGGCCTGGCCGCCGCCGACGGCACGCTGCACCCGATGCAGGCGGCCTTCCGCGCCTGCCACGGCCTGCAGTGCGGCTACTGCACCCCGGGCATGGTCATGAGCGCGGTCGACCTCGTCCAGCAGCACGGCTGCCACAGCGAGGCCCAGGTGCGCGAGGCCCTCGAGGGCAACATCTGCCGCTGCACCGGCTATCACAACATCGTGAAAGCCGTGCAGGCGGGCGCCGAGGCGATGGCCGCGGCCAAGTAGTTCCCAACCCCGCGCGCCAGAACGCGGGCAA
>Ga0169931_10002222_pt1 | contig 31750 bp, 34 predicted proteins | sample Kivu_15m_20L_FD_129675 | JGI IMG/M metagenome (GOLD analysis project Ga0169931, IMG submission 129675) | Freshwater microbial communities from Lake Kivu, Western Province, Rwanda to study Microbial Dark Matter (Phase II) - Kivu_15m_20L... | ecosystem: Environmental > Aquatic > Freshwater > Lake...
AGAATTTTTTTACCCAACTATATTCGCGTACGCGTATGAATTCAGAACGCAAGACGTCCGTCCTCTTTCTTTGCACGGGCAATTCCTGTCGCAGTCAGATGGCCGAAGGCTGGGCTCGACATCTACTGGGCGATACAGTCGAGGCCCATTCCGCGGGCGTTGATCCGCATGGCATGAATCCACGCGCAGTGCTGGTGATGGCCGAGGCGGGTGTCGATATCAGCGGGCAGAAGTCGCAGCACATCGACGAGTTTCAGGGCAAGTCACTCGACTGGGTCGTGACGGTCTGCGATCACGCGCATGAGTCGTGCCCCGTGCTGCCGGGCCACACGCGCGTGCTGCATCACAGTTTCGATGATCCGCCGCGCCTGGCCGCCGGAGCCGCGAGCGACGAACAGGCTCTGGCACCCTATCGCCGCGTGCGTGATGAGATTCGCGCGTTCGTCGAAACGTTACCCGAACGACTCCACCGACTCAGAAACGACCCTTCGTAACCAGGAGCACCACCATGTCCATCGAAAAGATTGTGCAATCGAAGTACGGCGAAATGGCCACCAGCGGGCGCTCGAGCGAGCACTCGGGCGTGAAGGCCGTGGCCGAAGCGTTCGGTTACTCGGCCGAGCAGCTCGCCTTGATTCCGGCCGAAGCCAATATGGGCCTTTCGTGCGGCAATCCCACGGCCTTCGCCAGCCTCAAGCCGGGCGAAGTTGTCGTCGATCTCGGCTCAGGTGGCGGGCTCGACGTCCTGCTCGCCGCGCAGAAGGTCGGTACCACGGGCCGCGCGATTGGCATCGACATGACGCCCGAGATGATCGCCCTGGCCGAGCGAAACAGAGAACGGGCGGGTGCAACCAACGTCGAGTATCATCTGGCGCGGATCGATCAGTTGCCGCTCTCCGATGCTTCGGTCGACTGCGTGATCAGCAACTGCGTGATCAACCTGGCCTCGGACAAGCAGGCCGTGTTCAACGAAGTCGCCCGAGTGCTGAAGCCGGGCGGTCGCTTGGCAGTGAGCGACATCGCGCTCAAGCGGGATCTGCCCGCCGAGTTGAGCGACAGCCTGGCAGCCTATGTGGGCTGCGTTGCAGGCGCGATCTCAATTGACGATTATCGCGCGGGACTGAAAGCGGCCGGTTTCGGCCAGGTCGAGATCGTTGATGCCGGCTCGGACTTGAATGCCTATGCACTGGCCGACGGACAATCCGGCTGCTGTGCGCCCGGACCGTCGGAATCGGCCCTGCCGTTAGTCGATGCCGGGCAAACCAGCGGCGCGTTTCCCGAGGAGCTGCGCGCGCTGATGACGCGGTACAATGTGAATGACTACGCCGCGAGCGTGAAGGTCTTTGCCCTGAAAACGTCCGAGTCGCCAGCAGAAAGCGCAACCCCATGTTGCCAGCCCGCACTTGGCAAGTGCTGCTAGTCGTCAGCACGATCGGCTTATGTTGGTTGCTGATGATGGCAGTGCATGAGCTAGGGCATGTGCTGAATGCGTGGCTTAGTGGCGGGCGGGTGCAGCAAGTCGTGTTGCACCCGCTCGCGATCTCTCGAACGGACGTCTCGCCGAATCCGCGGCCGCTGTTTGTGGCCTGGGGCGGCGCAGGCTGGGGCGTGGCGATTCCGCTCGCGCTGCTGGGTATCGCGACCGCCAGTCATTGGCGCCATCGCTATCTGCTCGCATTCTTTGCCGGTTTCTGCTGCCTGGCCAATGGCCTGTATCTGGCAGCCGGTTCGTTTACCGGGGCTGGCGATGCCGGCGACCTGCTGAAACATGGAGCCGCTCAATGGCTGCTCATCGCTGTGGGTTTGCCGCTTGGTGCTGTGGGCTTGGGGATCTGGAATGCTCTGGGCGAGTCCTTCGGTCTCGGTCCCGCACGCGGAAACGTCGATAAACAGGCCGCGATCGTCGTGACCCTGTCACTTGTGGTTTGGAGCTGTGTCACGGCCGCATTCTCGACGTGGTAGGGCGCTTGGGCTTGTGTCTTGTCTGCGGGCGGGGAACAATCGCCAGATTGACTCTCGATCGCTGCAACCCCTGGCCTCCCATCGAGCCATCCTTGAACGACACCTCTGACACCCTGACCGCCGCACTCCAGCGGCACGACATCGACCTCCCAGCCGAGCAGATCGAAATGCTCGATAGGTATTGCCACTCGCTGTGGGCGTGGAACGAAAAGCTAAACCTGACTCGGCATACGGACTATGAGAAGTTCGTGGCCCGCGACGTCGTCGATGCGATGCAGCTTGAGCCGTTCCTGGAGCCAGGCGATCATGTGCTCGACGTGGGTACCGGCGGCGGTGTCCCGGGCGTGGTGCTGGCGATCGTTCGTCCCGATCTGAAAGTCTCGCTGTGCGATTCGGTGGCCAAGAAGGCCAAGGCCGTGGCCGAGATCGTCCGCGAGACAGGCCTCGACTTGCCCGTGCATCATCAGCCCGTGCAGGAGGTCCTCAATTCGCACACTTACAACGTGCTCGTGGCCCGGGCTGTGGCGCCGATGATCAAGATCCTCCGCTGGGTGGCTCCGCACTGGGAGTCGTTCGATCGGCTACTGCTCATCAAGGGGCCGGCGTGGGTCGAGGAGCGGCAGGAGGCCCGGCATGAAGGGCTCTTCCACGGGCTCGATCTGCGGAAACTGGCAAGCTATCTGCTGCTGGGCACAGAATCGGAGAGCGTCGTGTTGTCGATACGTCGGAAGGAATAGGGCACGCACGAGCTGACGATCGGGTTGGAGTTTTACCTTTCCCAGCTTGCCTTGTGACCTTTCGGGACGCTCCCTATACTGGTTGTCTTCCCCACACCGCAAAGTCACCCGCCTGAGCAGCCCCCTGGCCTCGGCGGGACTTCTGGGCCATGCCAGCCCTCATATTTTCCATTAGCGCGAACATTGTTTTCAACAAGATTTTAGGGAAGGATTGGGACACATGTCGGATCTGATTGCACCGCACGGTGGTCTGAAGGAACCGGTTTGCTGCACGGTCGCGGCCGGCGAAGTCGAGGCGTTCAAGAAGGCTGCCGCGGAGTTGCCGAAGGTGCCCGTTTCGGACGCCGACCTGTCAACCGTTTACCGCTTTGGCGATGGCGTTTTGAGCCCGCTGACCGGCCCGATGGACAAGGCCACGTACGATCGCGTGCTCGACGAATCGGTCATCGAGCACGACGGTAAGTTGTATGCCTGGACGATTCCGCTCTCGCTGCCGGTGACGAAGGAACTGGCCGCCACGCTGAAGAAGGGGCAGACTGTCGCGCTGACCAACTCAGCCGGCGAAGTCGTCGCTACGCTCGACCTCACCGATGTGTTTGAGTGGGATAAGCCGCGCTACCTGAAGAGCGTCTACCTGACCGAGCGGACCGATCACCCGGGCGCCGACATGGTGCTCAAGGGCGATGCTGACAAAACGCACCTCATCGGCGGTAAGATTCACGTGCTGCCGCAGCCGAAGAATCCCTCATTCGGGAAGTACGTCCTGTCGCCGCGCGAAGTCCGCAAGTTGTTCGCCGAGAAGGGTTGGAACCGCGTGGTCGCGTTCCAGACGCGCAACCCGCTGCACCGGGCGCATGAGTACGCCCTGGTTTACGGCCTGGAAGTCTTGCTGAAGGCCGGCCACAACGCTGGCGCCGTGCTGAACCCGCTGGTCGGCGAGACCAAGGGCGACGACGTGCAGGCCGACGTGCGGATGAAGACCTATGAAGCGCTGATCGATACCCGCGTCCTGGGCGAAGGCGACAGCGATGCTTCGCTGTGGGGCCCGCGCAAGGAGTCGGTGCCCGATCGCGTGTTGCTGTTGGGCTGCGACATCAAGATGTTCTACGGCGGTCCGAAGGAAGCGGTGATGCACGGCATCTATCGCCAGAACTTTGGTTACACCGACATCATCATCGGTCGCAAGCACGCCGACGCACCGTATGCCGACGGCACCGCGATCTGGGGCGACTTCGACGCCCAGGAGATCTTCTCGAACCTGCACGGCGATCTGAAGATTCAGCCCGTGAAAGTCGGTTTCGCGGCCTATTACGATTCACTCGGCCGGGTCGACCTGATGGAAAATCACAAGGACGAGAAGCCGGTATTCATCTCTGGCAAAGACGTCCGCAAGGCCCTGATCGAAGGCACCGGCGTCGATCCGCGGATCATGCGCGAGAGCACGGCGAAGATTCTCAGCGCTGCCATGGCGGGATAAACAGCCCGACCGCAGACTTCAGTTCTTTAAGCCCCGGGAATGACTTCCCGGGGTTTTTTTATGCGCGAGCCGGAGAAGCGACTTTTCCAGGCGCATCGCACGGTCGGCCGCTAGATATAAAACATATTCTCGCTTTGCCGATGGATGCGGCTCACGAGCTCGGCGAAGGTGATCGAGCGAAGCGTGTCGTACTCCACCTGGGCAACCTCGCGCCAGGTTTCCTTGAGCACCCGTGCGGTCGGACTGTTCGACGAGGTGTTGCTCACCTCGGCATCCTGGCCTTCGATGACGGTCATGACTTCGCCGAGCGAGATTTCGTCCGGCGGTTTGACGAGCTGATAGCCGCCGCTAGCGCCGCGCGTGCTGGCCACGTAACCGGCCCCCTTGAGCTGCAGCAGAATCTGCACCAGAAAGCGCGAGGGAATCCCATGTTCATCGGCGATCGTGCGAATGCGCACTGGTTCGTTCGAACCGTAGTGGGCGGCCAACTCGAGCATGGCCAAACAAGCGTATTCCGTTTTGGCCGATACTTTCATGCGAGTTCAGTCGGCAGTGTGCAGGCCGCATTCCTTCTTGGCCGAGCCGCTCCAGCGACCCGCTCGTTCGTCCTCGCCAAACATCACGGCCCGCGTACACGGCCAACAGCCGATGCTCGTGTAGCCTTGATCGTGCAGCGGATTGTAAGGAATGTTTTCCTTGGTGATCAGCTTCCAGACGTCTTTCTTGGTCCAGTTGGCCAAGGGGCTGATTTTCACCAGGGCGAACTTTTTGTCCCAACCGACGATTGGAATGCCGGCCCGGTCGCCCGTTCCCTGGTCGCGACGGATGCCACTCATCCAGGCTTGCCAGCCCAGGACCGATTGCCGCAGAACTTTCACCTTGCGGTCAAAGCAGCACTGGTCGGAGTTCGTTTTGTACAGCGGCCCACCGTGCAAAGCCTCATACTGCTCGACCGTCGTGTCAGCCCGTTTGAAGTCGATCTTCAGGCCATACCGCTGTTCGATTCGTTCGGCCAGCTCCAGCGTCTCTTTGAACTGGTAGCCGGTGTCCAGGTTGAAGACGTAGGTGCTGGGGTCGATAGCCGCCAGCATGTGCATGATCACACAGCCCTCAGGTCCAAACGCCGTGGCCATGGTCAGCTTGGGAGCGTAATTCTCGACGGCCCACGCGATGATCTCCTGCGGCGTCGCGGTCTCCAGCCGTTGGCTGTGCTCGGCTAGCTCGGCCAACAGCTCGGGCGTTGGTTCGAGGCCGTTGTGGCTGCCGCCATTTGGTCCCGTCACAGGTCCTGCCGGCCTTACAGGTTGCGACGCAATGACGGGAAGTTGATCAGGGGTCACGACAGGCGGGGTCATGGTGAACGGAATTGCAGTTGCCATGCGATGTGAGTGCCGACTTGCGAGAAATGATACTTATGTTAGTAATCAAAGTCAACTAAGGCACCATAGTATGGTATCGGTCGTTCTCAAGTGGATTCTTCAACCTGTAGCGATTCTGTCGGTCTGATGCTGCCTGAATTCGAGCTTAGGCACGGTGGCCCAAGTCGTTATTTGCTAGAGACTTGACGCCCTACTACCAGCGCGCCATTCTGGGGCGTTTTCAGGGTGGCGGAAACATTCCCGAATCCCTCATGCAAATTCGTCAGGCGGAATCTTCATGGCCAAGCGCACGTATCTGGCAGTCGATATCGGGGCTTCGAGTGGTCGCCATGTGGCTGGACAGTTCGATGGCGCGCGACTCACCTTGGCCGAGGTATATCGCTTTGAGAACGGCCCCGTGGCTGCAGCCGGACGTCTGTACTGGGATCTGCTCGCCCAGTGGCAGGACATTCGCCGGGGTCTGCGGGCCGCCGCGGCGGCCAATCTGGGCCCGATTGCCAGTGTGGGCGTGGACACCTGGGGCGTCGATTTTGGTCTCCTCGGTCGCGGCGGCGAACTGCTTGCCAATCCCGTTGCCTACCGCGACCATAGTACCGACGGGCTCCTGGAGGCCGCATTTGAGGTCATGCCGCGCGAATCGATTTTTGCCCGAACCGGCCTGCAGTTCATGCAGTTCAACACGCTCTACCAATTGTGGGCGATGCGCCGCGCGAACTCCCCGATTCTCGATGTGGCCGAGTCGCTGCTGATGATGCCCGACTTGTTCCACTGGTTGCTTACGGGGTTGCGCTCCAATGAATTGACCAATGCTACGACGACGCAACTCTTGGATCCACGTGCCGGCGACTGGGCGCGCGATCTACTAACGCGTTTTAAATTGCCCACGCACATCCTGGGCTCACTTTCTCCGCCGGGCACTCGGTTGGGGCAGTTGCTCCCATCGGTGGCCGACGAAGCAGGACTCAGCGGCGTTCAGGTAGTGCTTCCGGGAACGCACGACACGGCGAGCGCTGTGGCCGCGGTCCCGGCGGTGAGTTCCGCGAGTGAGCAACCCGATTGGTGCTACATCAGCAGCGGCACCTGGTCTCTGATGGGGGTGGAAGTTCCGGAGCCGGTGATCAACGACGAATGTCTGGCACTAAACTTCACGAACGAAGGGGGAATTGGAGGCACGACTCGCCTGCTCAAGAACATTGCCGGTTTGTGGTTGGTGCAGGAGTGCCGGCGGATTTGGAATCAGTCAGGCAAGAGCCTGGACTGGCAAGATTTAACACGCCTGAGCGCAGAGGCCCCCTCGCTCGTTTCACTGATCGATCCAGACGATTCCATGTTTCTGGCACCACCGAACATGCCGCAAGCAATCCGCGATTACTGCCGTCGGACCGGGCAGATCTCTCCAGACAGCGAAGGCGCCGTGACCCGGTGCGCGCTCGAGAGCCTGGCACTGCGCTATCGGCAGGTTCTGTCGTGGCTTGAAGAGTTGACCGGCAGCCGGATCGAAACAATTCACATCGTGGGCGGAGGCACTCAAAACCGCCAACTGTGCCAGGCGACGGCCGATGCTTGCCAGCGACCGGTGCTGGCCGGTCCCGTGGAAGCAACGGCGATCGGCAACGTGATGGTGCAGGCCATCTCCGACGGCCAACTGTCTTCCATTGCCGAGGCCCGAAATGTCGTCGCGGCGAGCTTTCCGCCGGATCGTTACGAGCCGCGAAATACGGCCGCTTGGGACGAGGCATTTGGCCGCTTCCAGCGGTTTACGCGGAAGTAACTCGCTCCGGGTGTCGATTGGCCTTAACTGGCCCGGCGACCTATAATCGGCGGTGGCTGGGCGAGTGGCCATGCCGGTCGAACTCTCTCAGCGGAACGAACGCGATGCCTGACGCCGACGACTACTCCCCGCTGTACTTGCGGGGCATCGAATACTTCAACGCCTGCGACTTTTTCGAGAGTCACGAGGTCTGGGAAGAACTCTGGTCGGAATATCAGGGTCCCTCGCGCAAATTCTATCAGGGGCTGATTCAAGCGGCGGTGGCCCTGCATCATTTCGGCAATGGTAATATTCGCGGGGCACGAAAACTGTACTACAGCACGCGGAGCTACCTGGAGCCGTACCGGCCCCTGCACATCGGCCTTGACCTGGAAAAGTTCCTGCAAGAATTCCAGCAGTGCTTCAGCGAGGTGATCGCCAGTCAGGAGGAATTCCCCAGCATCGAGATCGTGCCGGACTTGATTCCAGAGATCCATTTGAACCCGCCGCCGGCCTAGTTCCATATGCTCTCCGGCGTCGCCTGATTACCGGGCAATCCAAACAAGCGTCAGCGAAACGTGGAAGGGCCATGTCTCCCTCGGAAGACGATCTGACTTTCGTGCCTGAACATTTTTCCGGCCGGGCTCGGTTGTTTCCGCTGCCGAACCTCGTGCTGTTTCCACACGTGATCCAGCCGCTGCATGTCTTCGAGCGGCGTTATGTGGAGATGTTTCTGGACGCGGTCGAAGACGATCGCCTGATCGCGATGTCATTGCTCGAGCCCGGCTGGGAGAGCGACTATGACGGCCGGCCGCCGCTCGCGCCTGTGGCCTGCCTGGGGCGCGTCATCACCTGGCAAGCGCAAGGCAGCTCGCGTTACAACCTGTTGCTGCTGGGCATGCAGCGAGTGAAGATCGTGCGTGAACTTCCTCCGGATCGCTCGTTTCGCGAAGCCGAAGTGGAGTTGCTGGCCGACTGCTATCCTCCGGAGACTGAAACCCTGCGACTGGCACTGCACACGAAGCTGCTCGAAACCTTCCAGCGTTTGATGCCCAACCTGAAAGACGCCGAGGAGCTGTTCAGCCAGTTGTCACTGGAAAACGTGACGCTGGGAACGCTGACCGACGTAATCAGCTATGCGCTCGATTTGGGCCTGCCGCTCAAGCAGGGTCTGCTCAGCGAAGCGTGCGTTGACCGCCGGGCCACGATGCTGATTTCACATCTCGATCAGACAAAGAGCGAGCCCTCGGCCGTTGGCGCAGGGGCGTTTCCGCCGGGTTTCAGCGAGAATTGACAGACCGCACGTCCAATCGCGGCTTGTCTCCATGGGCGGCCATTCTTAAGATCGAGTGATGCAACCTGCCGCCAACAATCGCTCGACTTCCTCCGCCGCCAACGACCTGGGCAGCCTTGCGGGGGAACAGGATCCGCTGCCCGCCTCGAATGGAAAGAATCCCGTTGACGAGGCACGGATCGAACGCGCCGTGCGCGAGATTCTTTCGGCCGTGGGCGAGAACCCCGACCGCGAGGGCCTCAAGGAAACGCCGGCTCGTGTGGCGCGGATGTATGCCGAGATGTTTAGCGGCTTGCACGAAGATCCTCGTGTGCACTTGCAGAAGTTCTTCACCGAGCAGTACGACGAAGTCGTGCTGGTGCGCGATATTAGCTTCAACAGCATGTGCGAACACCACATGCTGCCGTTCATGGGGCTGGCACATATTGGCTATATGCCAAATGGCCGGGTCATCGGGCTCAGCAAACTGGCTCGTGTGGTGGAAGTCGTTGCTCGCCGCCCTCAGGTGCAGGAACGGATGACCGAGACGATCGCCAACCTGCTTCTCGAGGAACTGGAAGCCAAGGGTGTGGCGGTGATCATCGAAGCCACCCACACCTGCATGACGATCCGCGGCATCCGCAAGCCGGGCAGCCTGTGCGTCACCTCGGCGATGAAAGGCATATTTCGCACGAATTTGTCGAGCCGCTCGGAAATGATGAATCTGATCTATGGCGGCCGGCGACCGTAGGCGCGCCGATTCGCCCCTTTCGCTCGGCAGCCCCTTCAGCGAAGATTCTCTTTTGCCGTTCCTACGCGGATCTCGGGGGTGAAGTCGTTCGTGGCGATTCTGACTCAGTTTATCTTTCGGCTCTCGTTCGGACTCGCACTCGGTATGGCGCTCACCTCACCGCGCGCCGTCACCAGTGGTTATTATCGCAATCACCTATACGTGCTATTGGGCTTGAACGTCCTGGTGGCGATGGTAGCGATCACCAGCGGACAATTTCAAGCTGCTCCCGGAATTGTGGCCGCGGTGTTGAGCTACGCAGGTGCCGTACTTTGGCTGTATGAGAAACCGCGTGCGGGCATCGCGCTGCTAGCGATCCTCTCGGCCGTTTGCTTGTGGGGCGCCTGGGCAGCCACGAATTGGCAACTTGTCGATACACCTCTGCGCGGCATGTTGATGGCCGGTGATGTGCTCTCCAGTGGACTGCTGCTGGGAATCACAATGGCGGCCATGTTTCTGGGGCACTGGTATTTGAACTCGCCCACGATGGCGATTGCGCCGCTTGAGCGTCTGGTGGTAATGATGGGCGGAGCCGCCGCGATTCGCGGCCTGGTCGAGGCCGGCATCCTGGTGCATTACTTTTCCCAGGTGACTCCCAGTTCGGGGCAATTCCTGTTCATCGTGCTTCGCTGGCTGTCTGGAATCGTCGGCCCTCTGGTGCTGGCGGTAATGACCTACAAGACACTGCAGATTCCTAACACCCAAAGCGCGACGGGCATCCTGTATGTCGGTGTGATCGGCACCTTCCTGGGGGAATTGACTTCGCTGCTCCTGAATCTGCCGGCGGCGGGGGCGACCTGAGCTATTCAAAGCCCGCTCAGTTTGCCCGGCCGGTACGACCCGAGCGGGCCAGGCCGCAAAGCCGACGCGATCGCGCCGGTTTGCCGCGCCCGGGAGGTGTCGTACAATAGAGTCGTCCGGATTCGGTCGAATTCAACCGTGAAGGAGACTACGTCATGCTTCGCCGACTACTGCTCACGCTGATGGTGCTCGCCTGCTTCGCCGCTGGCTCTCGTTTGGCAGGGGCCCAGAATTACCGCGGTACATCGGACAACCCCATTGGTCCGACGGTGAGTCCGTATCTGAACCTGACTAACAGCAATCAGTTTGGCACGACCAACTACCAGTCTCTGGTCCGCCCTCTGGTCCAACAGGGTAACGCCATCAATCGCCAAGGTGGCGAGCTCAACCGCCTTCAGCAGCAGGTCACTTCCCAACGTGCCGCATCGGGCCAATATCCCCCGTCAGCGACCGGTCATGTGACCTTCTTCATGAACTACTCGCACTATTACCAGGTTCCGGAACGCTAATTCGGGGCGACGAGCGTTTGAGTTCGACAGGCTATTGAGGTAGCCTGTCGTGCGGTTTCTCGCGGATGCCAGGGACGCGGCCAGTTCCGTGGGGCCTGTGCATCTTGGGCTTGCTAGCGCCCCCCTTGGCTTCGAGTCTGAAACGAGTAGCCGTCGTCCTTCAAACCTTCGGGAGAGCTGCCATGTTCCGCTCTGCTGCGACCGTGCTGGCAATCGGCGTCCTGCTAGGCGGTATATCATTGACTGCAACTGGTTGCCGTCCGGCTTCTGAATCTCGGCAAGCGGCCGAACCGGAGCACGCGCTTGTCGGAAAGTCCGCACCGCTGTTCAACACCAGCCTTCTGGATGGGTCGCCTTTCGACCTCGGTCAGCACCTGGGCAAGGATGTTGTGGTGCTTGATTTCTGGGCGACCTGGTGCGGTCCCTGTGTGGCTTCGATGCCCACGCTAAGCGAAGTGACCAATGGGTTTCGCGACCGGGGCGTTCGGCTGTTTGCCGTGAATTGCGCGGAACAGGCCGAGGATGTGAAGGACTTCGTCGAGCAATCAGGTTTGGAATTGGCGGTCGTCATGGATCCCCAGGGACAGATTTCCAAGGCCTACGGCGCCAACGCAATTCCGCAGACGGTGCTGATCGACCGCCAAGGCAAAGTCAGATACGTACACGTCGGTTCCGAGAACCTGCGGGAGTGGCTGACCGAGAAACTTAACATCCTGTCGAGTGAGTCGCCCGGCTCGCCTGGTGCCGACGAGACGGCGGCCACTCGTTAGACTTTTGGCATTCGATTATGTCACGCCCTCATTCGACTTTCACCTGGAGTTTGCAGCCATGATTCATGCTCGCCGGCTTACCCTGTTGCTGTTGATTGCGGCGTGTTTGTTCGCTCCGTCAACGGCCCTGGCGGTGGAGTCGCGGTTTCATCATGTACATCTCAACTCCACGGATCCGATTGCCGCTGCGAAGTGGTACGCGGACAACTGGGGCGGCGAAGCCAAAAAGTCTGGCCTCTTTCAGACAACCGACTTCGGCGACGTCGTGTTCATCTACTTCAAGGCCAAGCCGGGGTTTGAAGGGAGCAAAGGCAGCGTGGTCGATCACATCGGTTTCTCGGTAAAGGATCTCGAAGCCAAGCTGAAGCAACTCCAGGACGCAGGCGTTGAATTGCTGTCGGGCATCGAAACCGAGGGCTCGATCCGCTATGCGTACGCGAAGGATCCCTGGGGCACGCTGATCGAAGTTTTGGAAGATCCGACGATCGAAGGTTTCCATCACGTGCACCTCGCAGCGGTCGATCCGGACAAGACGCTGGCCTGGTACACGGCGGCCTTCGGCGGCGAGGTAAGCCGCTTCGGTGAAGTCCCCGGCATTCGCTACGGGGATGTCTGGCTGCTGGTCAAAAAAGTCGACGCAGCGCCCGCCGCCACGAAAGGTCGTTCCATCGATCACATCAGTTGGGGCTTCCGAGATCTGGAAGCGGAGTCGGTACGCCTCAAATCGCAGGACGTGCAATTCACGATGGAGCCCACCAACTTCGGTTCCGGGATGATCGCGTTCGTGCTCGATCCGAGCGGCGTGCTGATCGAACTTGTGGGTCCGGGAAAGAAAAAGACCTAGAGCTCCGATAGCGGCCGGGACCCGGTTGCGAGCCGGCACTCGAGGCCCGCGCGGACGGCCGGCCACTCGTCGCAGGTGACACAGTACATCACGGTGTCGCGCACGTAGCCATCCGGGCGGATCATGTGCTTGCGCAAGACGCCTTCGCGCACGGCCCCCAGTTTCTCGATCGCACGCTGGCTCTGCGTGTTGCGCAGGTCGGTCTTGAGCTGCACGCGCAGTGCCTGCTGATCCTCAAAGGCGTGCTTGAGTAGCAGGTACTTGCTCTCTGGATTCACCTTGGTGCGCTGCTTCGAGGGCGTGATCCAGGTGAAGCCGACCTCCAGCCCGCGATGTTCCGGGCGAATGTCCAGATACGAAGTTACGCCCACGATCTGCTCCGTGGCGTTTTCCCGAATTGCGAAGGGCAGGTAGCCCGGTGCCGTGTTCAGCCAGCGAATGAGCGCGATAAAGCCGGCCGGAGTGAACTCGGGCGGCGGAAAATGATACGCAAACAGTTCGGGAGGACTGCAAGCAGCGACCGCCGCGGCGTGACTTTCGTCAAGCGGCAACAGCGTGACGAAGTTTCCTGTGAGCGTAATGGGCCGAAGGTCCATGGGAACCGTCTTTCGCACTCGGTTGGCAGGTGTCGAAATCAAGACTAACTGACACTCGATTCGCTTGGAAGGTTCTGCCTTCTGGCATTTCGTCGTGAACTTGGCGCCTTGCCGGATTGCAATCCGGTAGGCGGCCCCTGGGATTGGATGATCGGCGGCGGGGCGATTTCCAGTTGCGGCTCCACCGACTTGAAGCGGCTCTCGCCTACTTGTCGTTTGAATGCTCCGACCGTGGGTGCCAGTCCGCGAGCGGCTCGCCACTCCTGCCAGCGGACGTAAGGAGACTTGGCCGGGATCGGATCGATACCGTAACCCAGGTTGATGAAGCCGTCGTAGCATTTCGAGTTCGGCACCTGGTCTTCGCCGTAGGTCGTCTCGATGGCCGATGCGAGACTGGACCATGCCGCCATGCAACAGATCGCCGCGATAGCGCCTCGATTCCATGTTTGAGACATAGCCCACCGTGCCTGGTATCGTCGAAGCGACCTGGTGACTCCGCTACTAGAGTCGTTCGACGGTTTCGCCTGCGGGGTACAGATCCGCAGGTCGATCCCGCACGACACGGGAGGTGCATGTACCGTTTATTCCGTTTGGCGAAGCCTTCCGGCCAGATCGCCGAGGAGTTCGCCCCACGACGAACCATCATCGGAAGACTTTTCGGATGCCGTGACAGCGGCTCCGAGTGATTCATCTGCCAGGGCCGCATCGACCAACTGGGCGATTGGCATCTTTAGTGGGCGGAACTCCGGTTCGCTTCGCACGTACCGCGGTTCAGCAGATGTGTTCGGTATCGCAGTCGTCGGCGGATGAATCCCCAGCGCCAGCGCCACGGCATCGAGGCCTGAATCATCCGCAAGCGGGCCGGCAAGCACACCCAGGTTGAGCATATTCAGGAGGCCGCCGTTGTTTCGCGCGATTAGGCTGTCGCCGGCGCTGACGGCGCCGTTCTTATCGTAGTCGTACACATTCGTTACGGGCTGCGAAGCGGCCGAGTTGTTGCGCGGGCCAAGGTCATCGAACGCGCTCGTCACGGCCACCAGCGTTGGCGAGTTAATCCCCGAGTCGCCCAGGCGACTGCCAAAATAGAACGTGTCGGGGCTGCCAAGTCCTGTGTCTTCGGTAGCCAGGAGCGAGACTTCGAGCCAGGTGTTCTTGATCGCGCCGTCGGTCCAGGTGATGACGATCCGATCCGACCCGCCTTCGCCGGCTCCCGGACGGACCGTGACGGCCGCGGGGGCAGGGGCCGCTGTCCAACTTGCAAGTTGGTTATTTCCCCCCGTGCGGAATGCGAAATCGTCGAGCGAAATCGTTCCCGGCAGGTTTTTCACGTCGATCATGACGCCGTTGATGCCGCGCGAGTAGGCCGAAACATTGCTAAACGTCGATAGTCCGTCACTGGCCAAGTAGGCCGACTTGTCGCTGGCGATCGCCGCGTCATCTTGGGTGTTGATTGCGGCGTTGTTTCCGTCAAATTTTGAGTTGTTGTAGAAGAGCTTGCGACCAACGACTTGTGGGATCAGAGGCTCGATGTCGTGCAGACCATAGTGCTGCGCCTGGAACACAAAATTCGCGAGCAGCGTGCCGAGCAGCGGATCGTTCACGCCGAGCGATGGAATCGGCGTCTCGGGCCCCAGCATCTGATTGCCGGCGAAGGGATTCACATACTTCCACACCTCCTCGCCGCTGGAAGTCACCTCGGTCATGTTCCCCAGAGTACCGTAGGTGATCAGCGTGTTGCCGTTCGGCAAGCGAATGGCGCCCGAGATGATGGCGGAAAAGTTGGCCACGGGGCCGTTGTACGTCCAAGTGGTGGTCGCGGGGCCGTACGCTGCGCCCGGTGAAAGCGAGTAGGTGCCGTTGGGCAAAATCGGCGGGGTGATTTCTTCAACGCTCGTGAAGTCTGTGCCTGGCCGGCCCAGTCCATTGTTCAAGATCGTAATGTTGCCGGCGCCGACTTCGCCTGGTGGAATCCAGCGAGCGTCATGCTGATAGAACAGTTTTCGGTCGGCTTCGATACCGCGATCGTAGGCCTGCGGATTGCCCCAGCGATAAAGCAAATCACCACCGCGCCCGTAGGTTCCGCCGGAATGACCGGCGGCCTCTTCGGTGGTTGTGCTGTGATCAATGATCCAGATTTCGTTGAACTCGCGCACCGAGAGAAGAATCTGATCGAGCTCGGCGTTGTAGTCGATACCGTTCGCGTGTGTCCAATCCTCGGCCTGTCCGCCGCCCGGACTGAATGTCGAAACGTAGTTGATATCGATGAGCTGCGGATTCGTTTCGACCCCCGTCGCACCGTAGTAGTTGCTCTTAGTCGGATCAAACTCCTGCACCAGGTGATCCCAGACTTTCCATTCCCAGACGACCGTGCCCCCGCCATTCTCGTAGTCGGGCTCGACTTCAACGATCTTGTCCGGATACAGGTAGCCGGCGCCGGGCAGGCTAGGATCGCGTCCGGCCTGCGTGGCTTCCGCTTCACTGCGATATTCCCAGGCAATGATCAGCAAGTTGCCATTGGGCATGATGTCAAAATCATGATGTGCCAGGTACTGCGGACTGTCGTAGGAGAACTCCCAGATCTTGTTCCCTTCCCAGTCGAAGCGTTCAAACAGGCCCCCCGCGCCCACAGCATTGATGAAGCCATTGCCACTCTGACCATGTGGCGCGGCGTCGCGAATCAGGCTTCCGTCTGGCAGCAAATAGCCGAGTAGCCCAGGCAGATGTTCGGACTCCCAGGTGTTGACCACCGTACCTTGCTTGTTAATCAGGAATGTCTTGTCCGACGTATTGGGCGCGAACAGCACGTAACCGTCGGCCGCCTCGGGCTCATTAAAAAACAGACCTGTCGTCTGTGCGAGAAGCAGCCGCGGCTCAAGAATTTCCGCGAGCAAGCTGGTTCTTCGTTCGTTCCTGGAAGGCAGGGCACGGACGGGGCGTAGCGCATGCTGCCTGGCGCGCGTGGTCGATTTCATCGGTGCAGGCCTTTGCTGTGGGGGAGTGGGCCAATCGTCCGCGACGTGCGGTCATGTTAACAGACCGCTAGGTCAGGGGATAAGGAATTCCGGCCCGCTTGGCGCAGAATGTTTCGCACGCGGCTTTGGAGCACACTACCCGGCGGCTCGCGGAGCGTTGGGCAACTGGCCGCCGCAGCGCGGGCAACGGTTCAACCTGCCCTGTCGCTGCGGGGGAATTTTGAGCAGCGCCTGGCAACTGGGACAGCGCAGGCGAACGTAGCCCGCGCCGGCCAGGTACGCGTCAGAGGCCTCGCGCAGCCGCGCCGTGGGCTGAGGTGGAACGAAATCGGCGGCTATCGGCTCGGGGGCATGCGTTTCTACCGGCTTCGACTCGGCCAGCGTGCGCCGGCCAATCACGTGTCCGCCCGCAACCTGTTGATAGGCCCGATCGTAGGCCGCGAAGTCGGCCGTCTTGCCCATCGCGCGAAGAATGCGGATCCGCTCTTCGAGTGGCGGATGTGTGGAAAGCGCGGCGGTAAAGTTACGATGTTGCCCAGGCGCGAGCGGGCGAACGATGTACATCGGGGCCGTTACCCGGCTTTGATCGGCCTGTGGGGTCCGCGAGGAGCCGAGCTTCTGGAGTGCCGAGGCGAGTCCCTCGGGCCAGCGCGTGAATGCTGCCCCGGAAGCATCGGCCAGGTACTCCCGGCGCCGCGAGAGCGCAAAGTAAATGAGCTGCGCGAGGATCGGCGAGAGGACCAGCAGCACGATTGCGACCAGCGCCGAAATTGCCTGGCCTCCGCCCTGGTTGTTGTCGTCCCGCGAACGCCGCGCTCCGCCGCCGAACCACATCGCCCGGGTGCCGATATCGGCCAGCAGCACGATTGCACCCAGCATGATGCCGGCCGTGGTCATCAGGGCTACGTCGCGATTCTTGATGTGTGCAATTTCGTGGGCTACCACGCCTTGCAGCTCATCGCGGTCCAAGATCTGCAACAGACCGATCGTCACAGCCACGGCGGCTTTCGTAGGATCGCGCCCCACGGCGAATGCGTTCGGCGCGGGGTCGTCGACGATGAACACCCGCGGCATGTGTGGCAGTCCCGCGGCGATGGTCATCTCCTCGACGATGTTGAAGAGCTGCGGATGATCTCCCTTGGCAATCTCGCGAGCGCCGGCCATCTGCAACAGGGCGTTGTCCCCCTGGAACCGCGCAAACAGCCACATCACCATCCAGACGCCGAGCGCGGCGGCCCCGCCTAGGATCGCGCCCCCCTGGTCGTTCGTCAGAAACATGCCGAGCGACAGACCGACGGACACCAGCAGTACACCCATTACCACAACGATCAGGGCGCTGCGTCGGCGATTACTTTCAATTTGTTCCAGCACGGCAGACGATTCCAAGGTCCTAAAGTGCCACGAACTAGCTGAGCTTCACTTGCGGTGCTTCGCGCTGCGCCGCGACGGTGATCTCGAATAGTTCGGCCGGTTCGAAGCTGCCGGCGATCAGGTTTGCCGGGAAGACTTCGCGGGCGTTGTTGTAGCGCGTCGCGGCGTCGTTGTAGTACTGCCGCGCGAAGCTGATCTTGTTCTCGGTGCTGGCCAGCTCTTCCTGCAAGGCAAGAAAGTTTTGATTGGCCTTCAGGTCCGGATAGGCTTCGGCCAGAGCGAAAAGTTTTCCAAGCGCTGCGCCCAAGAGACCTTCGGCCTCTCCGCTGGCGGCGGGACCCTTCGCGCTCACTGCCTGATTCCGAGCCTGAACCACGGCGTCGAGTGTCGATTTCTCGTGCGTTGCATAGCCCTTCACCGACTCGACCAGATTGGGAATCAGGTCGTGCCGGCGACGCAGTTGCACGTCGATCTGAGCCCAGGCGTTGCGGGTTTCGTTCCGCTGCCGCACGAGGTTGTTGTAGATTGCGATGAAGTAAATCGCCGCAATCGCCACCAGGACGATCGCAGCGCCGATCGCCAGTTCACCAATTCCGAGTCCCATGTATAGGTCTCCAATGTGTGTTGGTGGGCTAATGCTCGGTCTGGCCCGCCGACTTGGCCGGAACCATGAACAAACCCAAGTACCCTCGGACTTCTTCCAGCGCCTCTTCGCTGCCAAGCGACATCCGCAATAGCGCCTCGAGCTCGCCGGCATCAAACCAAATGCCATGCTCATAAGGGCATTCGTCGAGAATCAGGTCATCCTTGACCGATGGAGCCCGGACCGGCTCCAAGCGGTGGCGGCAGCGAGGACAGCGGCGGCGCGGCTCTGCGTGTGGAAACCGGTCGAGCTGATCCTCGAGCTTGTGGTAGGCGGCACCCGCCCCCGCCAGCTCAAACATCTGCTGAAGCTCCTGCGCATCGAACCACAGCCCATGACAATCAGGGCAAGCATCGAGCTCGATGTCACGATACTCGACGATGACCAGCGGCTGGCGGCACTGCGGACAGAGCATGATTGGAAACGCCGCGAGTGGTTAGTCCGAAAGACGGATGACTGACGATACATGATCAAAACTACGCCCGGCAGGATTTGAACCTGCGACCTACGGTTTAGGAAACCGTTGCTCTATCCCCTGAGCTACGGGCGCTTGGAATCCGGCTGCTGCATTCTACTGCGCTTCGAATAACTTCAATAGACGCCAGACTGCGAGCACATACGTGGAGTTTTTGCTGCTATTCCAACTTCACCAACAGTGTCTCCACACCCCGCGTGCCTGGCTGATTCGACCAGCGAACTTCGGCGGCGGGCGCGGCCAGCGTCATATTCCGAAAGCGCATGAACAACCGCTCCAGGGCCACTTCGGCCTCGACCACCGCCAGCTTCCAACCCAGGCACACGTGCGGGCCCGTGCCGAAAGCCAAGTGCGGGTTGGGGTCGCGACGCAAGTCGAGCCGTTCGGGCTCCGCGAATTGCTGCGGATCGGCGTTCGCCGCGGCCAGCATCGCCACGATCCGATTCCCTCGCTTGAGCTGCTGACCGCGCCACTCCATGTCGCGGACCGGCGACATCGGCTTCGTGGTTTGCACCGGCGAGAGATAGCGCAACAGCTCGTTCACGGCCAGCGTCACCTGCGACCAATCGGCGAGCAGCGATTGTTTCTGCTCCGGTTGGGTGAGCAGCGTGTAAATTCCCGCCCCGATGAGATGCACGGTCGTCAGATGTCCGGCGAAGAGCAGTAGCACGATCATCGCCAGCATTTCGTCCTCGCTGAGCCGCTGGCCGTCGTGCTCTGCCGCGACCAGGGCGGAAATCAGCCCGTCGCGCGGCGCTCTCCGGGCCTGCTGAATCTGCTCGCGGGTGTACTTCACAACATGGTTGATTCCGCGCAACAGACCGAACACTCCCAGCAGCGATGGGCCGCGCGACATTGCCTCGGCGTGCGCCACGAACATCGGTCGATCCGCTTGCGGCAAGCCCAACAGCTCGCAGATCACGGCCAGCGGAAACGGCCGCGCGAGGCCCGCCACCAGGTCGACCGGCTTGCCAGTGCGGCGCTGCTCCGCGGCCAACTCCGAAATCATCTCGTCGGCCATCTGCTCGAAGCGCGGGCGAAGTTGCTCGACGTTTCGCCGGACAAAGGCCTGCTCTACCAGCGAACGCAGCCGGCGATGGTCCGGCTCGTCGCGAATGATCATGCTGTCGCCCATCGCCCGTAGCGAGCGAGGAATCCACCAGGGGAGATTCGCGCCCTTCTTCTGTCCCGCCGAGCGCGGATCGCGAACGTAGGTGTGATGCTCGCGCAGTAGTTCGCAGGCCGCGTCGTAAGAGGTCACCGCCAGAAAACTGCCCACCAGCGGATAGCGAATCCGGACGATCGGGCCGGCTTCGCGCATGTCGGCCAGCGTGGGATAGGGATTCCGCTTGTAGTCCTGCGAACTAGTGTCGAACGTGGGAAAGGACATGCGCATTCCGGCTGGGATTCGCGAACAGCGACCACGCGGGCTGCATTATAATGCGGTTGCGGGAGGCCGAGGGAGATCGACCTGACGGCGCGTTTCGACTTTCGAGGTACACCGATGTTCTGGAAAGCGACTTCCGACGCGGAAGTCATTCAGCGGGCGCGGAAGAATTTGCGGCAGCTCGAACGCTGGGGGCGGTGGTTGACGGTGTGGTATTTAGTGATCGCCATCGCCATGGGATTGGCTCTCGCGTGGGCAGCGAGAACAATTGTCGCCATGGTCATCGCCGGCGCAGCTGCCCAGAACCGTTTTGAGCTTGTAATCGGAATCATTGTGGGGGTGCTGTTCGGCACCATGCTGCATCAGGTGTTTCACGGAATTGTTACCGCCCGACTTGCCAACGTCCCCGATCAGCGCGACCGGTTGCTGGTCCAGTATCATGATGCGCTCATCGAATGCGTTCACGGCCGGAGTGACGAGTATGAAGCTTCTGATATGGAACCGCCAGACTCACTCGAGCGATTCGAGGCAGGAGCTGGCCATGACCCGCTGGTGAAGCGATGAGAACTTTTCTCTGGTTTAGCACGGTGATCGGTTTGCCGCCGCTGATGCTGCTGGCAGTCCTTCATCTGGTGCTGCTCGCGCTCGTTTATTGGTCGAGCCGCGATCCGGAAGTGATCGTGTATGTCGGAGAGACGCGGGTCGGCGTCGGCTCGCTGAAAGCGGTGCACCTGTCGAGCAGCCCGTGGCCGGCGGTCCTGATCCTGCTGGGAGCGAGCATGCTGGTTGTGGGTCTGTGGTTTCTGACTCAGCCGCCAGCACCAGTGCCATGGTAGCCCGACGAGCCGGCGGCCATTGCACACGCAGAGCCCCCCGCCGAAGCCGGGGACTGAAGGAGAATGGCGTCGTACGGCGACCCGGCTACCGCAGCACGCCCAGCTCATCGAGCGAGTCGAGCAACTCCGCTGCGTCGCGATAAACGCGAAATGCGCCGGCCCGGGCCAGTTCGTCTTCGCCGTATCCGCCGGTGAGAAGGCCGATGCTGAGCATTCCAGCCCGACGTGCGGCCAGCAGATCCCACACGGCGTCGCCGATCACATAGCACTCGCCGGCAGCAACGCCCATCCGCGACTGGCAGGCCAGGAACAAGTCGGGCTCAGGCTTCGCGCGCTCCACGTCGCCGCGCTGAATGATCACGACGCCCTCTGGCACGCTCAAGGCTTCGAGCGAGGCGTCGATGTCCGGCCGGCGACCGCTAGTGGCTATTCCATACGGGATCGAAAGCCTTTCGAGCTCGCGCAGCAGGGCGACCGCGCCCGGCAGCGGTCGGCGCGTGGGCAAAAACTCGCGAAAGAAACGACTGTGGCCATCCTGCAAGCGGCGCACCTCTTCGTCGCTGAACGTGCGGCCGAGCTCTCGCGCCGCAGCCCGCACGAACAGTCCACCGCTCATGCCGATCCGACGATGGATCCGCCAGCCATCAATCGCCAGGCCTTCGGCCTCGAGCGCCCGCTGCCAGGCGAGCACGTGGCCATAAACGGTATCGATGAGCGTGCCGTCGAGATCGAAAATCAGAGCAGGCATGGCAGTTGGTTTTTCCAATAAAGTTGGTAGTGCTTCCGCGCATGACATTCTCCAGGCAATCGCACGGCTTGCAAAGCGCACTCACCTAAAATGCACAAAGGGGCGTCCCGTCGATACGGGACGCCCCTTGCCGTTGTGACGAGTCAACGCTTCGCAGTCTACTCAAACACTTCGCCCGAGATCACTTCGTTTCCCTTGCGGGTCACCATCCGGGCGTAGACGCGGATCTCGATGTCTTCGTTCAGCAGGTGCACCGAACCATCGCCGAACAGGATGTTCGCGCCGCCGGGATGGAAGGCATACGTCTCGCTGGTGCCGTTCGAGCCATAGAAGGGATAGGGGAACGAGCCCTGGTTGTTCGGCGAGCCACTGGTGACGTCGAAAATGTCTTCGCCGTTGATGTTGTTGATCGCCAGCGGGCCCGGGCACTTGCCCGCCGTCGTCGAGCCGTCGAGGCCGAACTCGCTAGCCGGGCGGCACCAGCCGCCGCCATTGACGCGATGATCGGGCAGATCGCCAATCTGGGCGCCCTTGCGATACATGCGCGGCCGGCCCGCCGACTCGGCGAGCATGAGCGTCTTCGAAGTTCCATCGGTCACCTGCCGCAGGCTGGCGACCGTATTTCGCAGGAGCATGCCGGTCTGATCGCCCACGGCGTCGACCAGGCCGGTGTCGACGAGCCGCTGTTCAACCTGGTTGATGGGGGCGTAGTCGGTGGGGGCGGCGCAGCGGCTGGTCGTCCAGTCCGTTAAGCTCTGCGACCACCATTGCGGGTCGCCATCCAACCGATCGTTCGGTTCGGGAGTCGAGGCGCATTCAAAGACGGGTAATCGCTGGCCGACGACTTTGAAGTTCGGCACGACTTTCTCGTTCACCGCTGTCGGCTTGCTCCAGTTGCTCTTGAAGTCGTACAGGTCGTAAGTGTTCTGCTCTTCGAAGTAGGGGAGCAACAGCGTCGCCCAGGCGTAGCGCGGCGCATTCGTGGCGCCGGCCGCGCGATTGCTCGTGGGCAGCTTTTTGTGCGAATCGTGAAAGTTGAGGATCGCGATCCCCAGGTTCTTGAGGTTATTCGTGCAGGAGGTGCGGCGGGCCGATTCGCGGGCAGCCTGGATGGCCGGCAGCAGCAAGCCAACCAGCACGCCGATGATCGCGATCACGACCAATAGTTCCACGAGCGTAAACGCTCGATGTCTTATAGTATTGCGGCGAGACATTGTAAGGATCCTTCTATTGCAGTGTGGGGGGAGTGTTTCGGTTAAAGCTGAGGGATGGCAGCGACTAGCGGATGATCTTGAGCGGCACCGTATTGGCGCCATCAGCCACGCGAATGTTCAGCTTCGTGGTGCCGGGCTTGCTGTACTGTTCCGGTAGCAAATTCGGCCCCTGTTGAAACTCGCCGTCCTTCTCGATGGTCTTGCGAAGGACGACCGTCACGGCATATTCGCCCACGGGCGCACCGTCGTCGCGAGTGTATGTGCCGAGTTTGAAGTTACCTTGCTTGTCGACCTCGGCGGTCGGCGGCGGAAACTTGTCCTTCTCAGTCTTCGCATGAAAGACCACGAAGGCGCCTGCGGCTGGTTTTCCTTGAAACGTCACCTGGCCGGTCACCGGTTGAACGGCAATGCGCTGGGGCTCGGCCTTGCCACAGCCGCTGACAAGCCCGGCGAACAGGAGCAGTAACGTGCCAAGCGAGATGGTGCGGCTGGTCACCTGGCGGCCCGGGGCAACACGGACTTCGTTGACCACACGGCGGCCCTCGGCGGCCCGCTCGGCGGTGTGTTCGAGTACTTGCCAGGCATAGAACGAATTCACTTCGCCGCTGAGGACGACGTACTCATCCCCGGCCAGAATATGCACCTTGCGCAATGACGGAATGTGAACGCCGGCCAAGAGCGACGACAGCCGCTTGAGCAAGTTGTCGTTGGGCGAGTTGGAATGCTGGTGAGTATCAGTCGACATGGAAAAAGTCCCTTGATCTTGACGAATGCTGAAATCAGGCCGAACGGATCGCATCCAGGCCGCCAAATCGCCGACAGCCGCGAGCGTGGTAGGGGCGCTCATACGACAGCCGGGCGAGGCGGCTAACGACACGCGCACGCGAGCGGGGCAAGTTGCGTGCAGGCGATGGGAAGAGGGCTGACTCGGCAAACCGTCATGGCGTGGGACTCGATCGAAAGACCGGCTCCGCCTCTGGTGTTCCAGTCAGCGATGCGAAAGAGGGTAAATTCTGTTGCCTCCCGAATGACACCGGGTCGGCGTGCGTCGGCGCTTGACGAGCTTCTCGACTGTTTAGTGCTGGCCTTTGCGGAATCGGCGTCGTTCGGTGCGCTCAAGCTGCACGACAACTCCGTCCTGCAGCACGACAGTCACTTCGCCGAATTGCAAACCCACGAGCGCTTCGCGGATCGATTGCAATGCCACATCGATCGACGATGGGTCGCGGCGGGCCACTTCGGCCGAGTTCACATGCGATTCATCACTCACGGCGATGCTCCTCATTCCCGCCTCATTCTCCGTTGGCGAACAAACTAAATCACATACTCGGGCGTAAAGACGCGCACCTTGCGAGGCGCGACGTAGACCGTATCGCCCGTCTTCAGGTTCAATTCGACGTAGCGATCGGCGCTAACCTCGACATTCAGTCCCATTCCGCCCTCGAGCGACGAAAGAAACACCTTGGCCACCGGCCCCGCGGCATTGATCCGGTCGACGCGTGCCCGCATGCTGCCGCCCCCGTTCGGAGAACGCTCGATTTGCAGTTCATGCGGACGGACGTACAAGGTGGCCGCCCGTTCGTCTCCGTGATCGTGCTCAGGAAACAGCCACTCCAGCGAACCGAAGCGAGCCCGGCCATTGCTTACCTGGGCCGGGATCACGTTGACATTTCCGAGAAAGTCCATCACGAATGCGTTCGCGGGGTTCTCAAAGACTTCGGCCGGCGCTCCTACCTGCTCGACGCGCCCGCCATTCATGACAACCACGCGGTCGGCCACTTCAAAGGCTTCCTGCTGGTCGTGCGTGACAAACACGCTGGTAACGTGAATTTCGTCGTGGAGCCGGCGGAGCCAGGATCGCAGCTCGTCGCGCACCTTGGCGTCGAGCGCTCCGAACGGTTCGTCGAGCAGCAGCACTTTCGGGCGAATTGCTAGCGCGCGGGCCAGAGCCACACGCTGCCGCTGCCCGCCCGAGAGTTGCGAAGGATACCGCTTACCGAGCCCTTCGAGTCGCACCAGGTGTAAGAGTTCGGTCACGCGGTCGTGAATTTCTCGCTTTGGCGCCTTCCGCACGCGAAGTCCGAAAGCGATGTTCTCGTACACGCTCATGTGCCGGAACAAAGCATAGTGCTGGAACACGAAGCCCACGTTGCGCTCGCGAGCGCTCGTTTGTGTCATATCCTCGTCTTCATTCAGCACCCGGCCTGCGTCGGGCGGCTCTAGTCCGGCAATTACACGAAGCAGAGTTGTCTTGCCCGACCCCGAGGGGCCGAGCAGCGCGAGCAGCGATCCGCCGGGCACTTCCAGCGAGACATTGTCGAGCGCCGTGAAGCTGCCGAATCGCTTGGTGATACCTTCAACCTTGATGCTCATCAGGCACCTCCTGTTGGCGCGGATTCTCGGGCGGCCTCTTCCAGATCACGACGAGTCTTGCGCGCCACGACGACCTTGAGTACGAGCGTCACGAGCGCGAGCAGCGTCAGCAGTGACGCCACGGCGAACGACGCCGGATTGTTGTATTCCTGGAACAGCTTCTCGACCCGCAGCGGCATCGTGTCGGTGCGGCCGGCAATGTGCCCGGAGACGACATACACCGCACCAAACTCGCCCATCGCCCGGGCGTTGCAGAGAATGACGCCGTATAGCAGGCCCCACTTCACGTTCGGTAGTGTCACGCGCCAGAGCATCTGCCAACCGTTGGCGCCGAGGCTCACCGCGGCCACCTCTTCGTCCGAGCCGATAGCTTCCATGACGGGAATAAGCTCGCGGGCGATGAACGGCAACGTGACAAACGTCGTGGCCAGGATCAGTCCCGGCCAGGCGAAAATGATCGAGATGCCATGCTCGCGGAGCCACGGGCCGAAATGTCCTTGCATGCCGAACAGCAACACGAGCATCAAGCCAGCCACGACCGGCGACACCGAAAACGGCAGGTCCACCAGCGCGGTCAGCAGGGAGCGGCCGGGAAACTTGAACCTTGCAATCGCCCAGGCAGCGGCCACGCCGAACACCAGATTGGCAGTCACGGCGATCGGCGCGATGATCAGCGTCAGGCCTATCGCGTGCAGCGTATCCGGATCGCCGACCAAGTTGTTGAAGTAACCCCGAAGTCCGGGGGCGAGAGCTTGATAGAACACGTTTACGACCGGCACGACGATGAGCAGCGTGAGCGATCCGACCGCAAACAAGATCAAGGTCCAGCGGACCCAGACCGGATCGCGACGGGCAATGGTATGGCCGGCCGTGTTGTGAGTGACGGCGGTAAGTGGTGCATTATGCATAGAACCGCTTACTCCATCGCTCGAGCAGATTGATCGCGACGAGCAGGGCGAACGACATCGCCAGCAGCATCACCGCAATCGCCGTCGCTTCGGCATAGTGAAACTCTTCGAGCTGGGCCACGATCAGCACCGGCGCGATCTCGGTCTTGAAGGGCATGTTGCCCGAGACGAACACCACCGAGCCGTACTCGCCGATGCCGCGGGCGAGAGATAGCGAAAAGCCGGTGATCACCGCCGGAATCATGGCCGGAAGGATCACGCGGAGAAACGTTTGCAGGCGGTTTGCGCCGAGCAGGTAGGCCGCTTCTTCCGCATCGGCTTCGAAGCTTTCGAGTACTGGTTCGAGGGCACGAATCACAAACGGGACGCCCAGGAACGTCAGGACCAGCACCACGGCCAGTCGCGAATAGGCCGCCTCGATCCCTAGCGGCACCAGGAACTGGCCCAGCCAGCCGTTGGGGACATACAGCGTCGAATAGACCAGCCCCGCCACGGCGGTCGGCAACGCGAATGGCAGATCGACCAAGGCATCGAACAGCCGCTTGCCCGGGAACTCGTAGCGAACGAGCACCCAGGCCACGACAAACCCGATCACGATGCTGGCCAGGCTGGAAGCAATCGAAGCGCCAAGCGTGAACTTGTAGGCCGCGACGGCTCGCGGCGTCCAGGCCGCGGCCCAGAACTCGCTCCATGAAAGCGTAAACGCTTTGCTGAAACAGGCCACCAACGGCACGAGCACCAGGAGGCCCAGATACACGAGCGTGAATCCGAGACTCGAGTGAAAGCCGGGCAGAACGTGGCGGTTGGAAGAGCTCATGGAATACTAAGTAGTGGTGAAGTTCAATCTTGCTGTTCGACAACCGCGGTTACTTCGCGGCATCACTTGTGGGGCCATAGATCTGATCGAAGATGCCGCCGTCGCTGAAGAACTTCTGCTGAGCGTCGTCCCAGCCTGAAGCAATCTGCTGAATCGTGAACAGCTCGACACCCTGAAAGTCCTTGGAATGCGCCCGCAACACATCGGGATTCGATGGGCGGAAGTGTTGGCCGGCGATGATTTCTTGCGCTTCGGGCGTGTAGAGGTAGTTGAGGTAGGCCTCGGCCACTTCGCGGGTCTGGCGAGCGTCGACGTTCTTGTCGACCACGGCGACGCGCGGCTCGGCCTTGATGCTGATCGAGGGGTAAACGATTTCAAGCTCGCCGCCCGATTCGGCAACCTCGAAAAACGCTTCGTTCTCCCAGGTGAGATGCACGTCGCCGATCCCCTTTTGCGCAAAAGTGGTCGTGGCGCCGCGCGCACCGGAATCGAGCACTGGCACGTTCTTGTACAGTTTGCTGACGAACTGCTTGGCCTCATCTTCCGAGCCGCCGCGAAGCGTGATGCTGCCCCAGGCGGCCAGCAGGCTCAGCTTGCCATTGCCCGAGGTCTTGGGACTGGGCGAGATCACGGCCACGTCCTCGCGGATCAGATCGGGCCAGTCCTGGACCTGCTTGGGGTTGCCTTTGCGCACGACGAACACGATTGTCGAGAAGTACGGCAGCGCGCCGTTCGGCAACCGCTCTTGCCAGCCTTCGTTGATCAGGCCGGCTTTGGCAATCGCATCCGTATCGGTGTACATCGCCAGAGTCACGACGTCGGCAGGCAGGCCTTCGATGACCGAGCGGGCCTGGCTGCCCGAGCCGCCGTGCGACTGCTCGACGTCGACCTGGATGCCGTTTTTCTTGGCGTAATCAGCGGCAAAGCTCTTGTTGAGTTCCTTCCAGAGCTCGCGCGTCGGGTCGTACGAAACGTTCGTCAATTTGACGCTCGCGTCCGAGCCACGATTGCACCCGCTGGTCACTCCGATTGTCGAAACGAGAACCGCGAGGATAGTCACGTGCTTCATGTTCATGACCGGGATCCACCAATAGATTAGTTTGTTGATCATGCTGACTATGATCGTCAACAAGATAATCTTTGTCAAGAAGAAGTTCGCGCGTCTGCTTGGGTTTTCGTAACTCGTTTTTTTGATTGTTGTTATGCGATTTCTTGAGTTGAGACTAGCGCCGGTGGAGCGGCGGATTCCTTTCAAACTGCGGCAAATGACCAGAGTTTGAGCATTATGCCGCAAGTGGCGATTGCGAGAGGACGATTGAATTTGCAGCCTTAGGCGCTGTATGTCCAATCTATAGAACGCGATGCATCGTTTGCGGACGCTTCCGTTTCTGCTCATGGCGAGCCTGACGCTCGTGTTTGCGCCGCACGTGCGCGCTGCCGACGACAAACCGTCTAGCGAATCACCGCCAGCCACCCTCCCAACCGCCGTCGCGGCCCCGCTCCCCACAGGCAAGTCAGAACGCTTGCCGCCGGTAGTCGGAAGCAGTCCGGGACTGATCGAACAGGCTTCTTTTCTGGCTGCCGCGAACAACAACACCACGGCAAATAGTGCCGCAGCGCAGCAAACGGAAACGGGCATTCCCAACGATCCCAATCGGTTCGGCATGCTGGGGTTTGCCTTTCAGGAATACGTCGATCGGCAGCGAAATCCGCCCGGGTTTCCGATGGGCAAACCAACGCTCGTGATTGGCGGCCAGGTGCAAGTCGACAGCGTGTACTTCAGTCAGGATGACGACAGCATTGCCGCGGTTGGAGACTTACAGGACGCGACCGACTTCCGCCGAGCCCGCATCGTGATGCAGGGCGTTTCGCACGAGGTGTATCGCTATGTGTTCGGCGTCGACTTTGCGCTGGGGGGCCGCCCCAGTTTCCTGGATATGTATCTGGAGCACATCGACCTGCCGTTTTTCCAGAACGCGCGAGTCGGACACTTCTTCGAGCCTTTCAGCCTGGAGCGGGTTACGCAGAATCGCAATAACACGTTCATGGAACGATCGCTGGTCGACACGTTCGCGCCGGCGCGCAACACGGGCGTGATGACCAACGGTGTCACCGAGAACGAGCGTGCCACCTGGCAGATCGGGACATTCCGCACCGCGAGCAACGATTACGGCAACGATTCGTTCGACAGCGGACAAGCGCTGACGATGCGCGGCACCTGCCTGCCCATGTACGATGAGGGAAGCGACGGCCGGTACTACATGCATCTGGGCGGGTGTTACAGCTACCGCGACACCTACGAAAATCAAGTTCGGTTCCGCAACTCGCCGGAAATTCGCATCCAGGAACCGAATCAGCCGTCCAACTTCGGTCCCATCTTTGTCGACACTGGAAACATTCCCGCCAATCACTTCCAACTGTTCGATGCCGAGTTCATCTGGACCCTGGGATCCTTCTCGGTTCAATCGGAGTACGCCTGCTCAACCGTCGATCAGATCGGCGGGCCGGGGCTGTTCTTCGACTCCGTGATGGTCCAGGCGAGCTACTTCTTGACGGGTGAGTATCGCCCGTACGATCGCAAGCAGGGTATCAACCAGCGGGTCATTCCGCATTCCAACTTTTGGATCGTGCGCACCGAAGAAGCGGGCGTGTGCAGCGGTGTTGGCGCCTGGGAACTTGCGCTGCGGTTCTCGATGATCCGGCTCAACGACGAAAACATCGACGGCAACGACCTGCACGATTTCACGGCCGGCGTGAACTGGTATTTGAATCCCTATGCCCGTGTGCGGTTCAACTACATTCGCGCGTTCCTGAATGATCTGGCCGTGGGCACGAGCGTGACGGACATCTTCGGCATGCGGCTCGACTTCGAGTTCTAGTGGATCGGATGTTCGGCCGTGACGTGGCAGATGGGCTGACCTTGGGTATACTCGCACCGAGCCCCAGGGCGGTGCTGCACCGGCAGTCTGCACGTCCCGCACCTTCGCGCTGACATGATTGAGAGCCCTCCATGACGGACGCCACTTTCCGGCCAACTCTCTTACGCAGTGGCGTCGCGATTGCGATTACCGCGATCCTGGTCTTCGTTTGTTACTTCTTCATCGATCGGCCGGTCGCGTTCTATGTGCACGACCACGGGCTGGCGCAGTACCAGTTGTTCAAGTGGCTCACCTACCCGCCTCCTTGGGCGCAGGACTGGTCGCCTCTGGTCCTGACATTGCTCGTAATCCGACGAGCGTGGGGACCGTTCACACGCGGCGAGAAGGCGCTGTTCGTCGCGCTCGTCAGCTTGATCATCGCGGATCAGTTTCGCACCTCGCTGGGCGACGTCTTCGGCCGCTACTGGCCGGAAACCTGGCACGACAACAACCCCTCGCTGATCGGCAATGGCACCTACGGCTTTCATCCGTTTCAACTCGGCGACGACGTCGGCAGCTTTCCCTCGGGCCATTCGGCACGGATCCTTGGCTTCGCCTGGGTGTGGTGGCTGGCGATGCCGCGTCTGAGAGTGTTGCTCGCGATGGTCTGCCTGCCGATGCTCGCGAGCCTTGTGCTGATGAACTACCACTTTGTGGGCGATGTCGTGGCCGGCAGCGTGCTGGGGGCGGTTGTGGCGACCTGCGCCTGGGTGCTAGCAGATACGTCGCCGGCAGTAGCACGCTAGTAATTACTGGCCGCCACGCGAGCGATCGGCGTTGCACGGCACACCCCTCGTCACTACTATCCCGTCCCCGATTCGCACCTGCGCAGGCGAAGCTGCTTGCAGCGCGTTCCGTTTCATGGAGATGAGGCTGTGACCGAGCGATTTGCCGCGCGTTTTTACGCGATCATTGGACTGCTGTTGATTGTGCCGACGCTATTCGGATGCGCCGCGGTCAAAGCGACTGAACAGCCTCCGAAGCGCAATCTCGGCGTGCTCGATGCAGGCGTTCCTCGCACCCACGTGATCGGCGAACTCGGCGCGCCAACATGGAGCGACGAGCGCGACGGCGAAACGGTCGACGTGTTCAAGTTCAAGCAGGGCTATGCCAAAGAAACCAAGGCGGTCCGGGCGTTCGCACACGGGGCCGCGGATGTGGCGACACTTGGTCTCTGGGAAGTCGTGGGAATTCCGTTTGAGTCCATCGCCGACGGCACGGAGGTGCAAGTCGAAGTGCTCTACGGCCAGGACCAAAAGGTGCGCAGCGTCGACGTCATCAAGGGCGACCACGTCGTCCATCCGGAACCGAATCTCCTGTCGCGGACCTTCGGCGGCAAGCATACGCGTCCCGATGCTGCCGAGAGTAAGGTCGCAAATCGTCCGCAGACACGGTCGCGCAAGGCAAGGATCACAGGCGAGGACTCTTCGGAGGTCCTGCCCGCCAGCGATGAAACGACGCTTCGCTGACGCGCCCGTTCACCTGGGGAGTCCCCGCGAAGCGATCCTCCGGCAGCGGCCAGATGATTTCTCTCAGCCGGCGAGCTATTATGCATCCCCGGGTGTTTCGCCGGGCGCATTCGTTAGCGTCACGAGTGCACCGCACTCCTGGTTCTTTCCACTCGAAGGTGGTGTTGCATGAATGTGCCGGCCTGCTGGCTTGCCCTGATCGTGTGCTTGGCGGCAAGCCTCGCCGCGCTGGCCGAGGAGCAATCGATCCATTCTCCGGCCGAGCTTTGGCAGGGTTACGACCCGGAGGCCTTGCCGCTGGAAATCGAATCGCTCGAGCGCTGGACCGAGGATGGCATCCAGCTGGAGAAGCTGCGATTCACGTCCGAAGTGTTCGAAGGCGGCAAGGCGCGGGTACTGGCGATAGTCGGCAAGAAGAGCGGCGACAATCAGCAGCCCGGCGTGTTGCACATTCACGGAGGCGGTCAGACGCTGTCGCTCGACTGGGTCAAGTTCTGGACCAAGCGAGGCTACGTATGCGCGACGTACGATTTTTGCGGGCAGTGGGAAGGCCGCAAGGAGTTCACCGACTGGGGGCCGCTCAAGCACGGCAACATGGCGCACGCCGCGGGCGGTTTTCAAGTCACGCCCACGCCCCGCGAGTCGAGCTGGTATCACTGGAAGATCGCGGCTCGCCGCACGCTGACGCTGCTGACATTACAGCCCGAGGTCGATCGCGAGCGGCTGGGGAT
>Ga0169931_10002223_pt1 | contig 31747 bp, 9 predicted proteins | sample Kivu_15m_20L_FD_129675 | JGI IMG/M metagenome (GOLD analysis project Ga0169931, IMG submission 129675) | Freshwater microbial communities from Lake Kivu, Western Province, Rwanda to study Microbial Dark Matter (Phase II) - Kivu_15m_20L... | ecosystem: Environmental > Aquatic > Freshwater > Lake ...
CCCCAACCCCATCCCCATCCCCAACCCCAACCCCCCACACCAACCCCAACCCTAACCCCAACCCCAACCCCAGCCCCACCCCCACCCCAACCCCAACCCCAACCCCGTTACTTTATATTAAAATATCATACGAATAGCAAAAATTAATAAATATAAAAAGTTACTTTAATCAGCAATTATAATGCGGCGAAAACGAAGACAGCCCCCACCCTTCTAACAGTCGTAAATCATATTCAGTCAATAGCTACCTCTTTAGACTTGTGGTATGTGTAAAAAACCCGGAGAATTAATCAGTCCGTGCCATTGTAGACACCAGTACCATTAAATGTGCATGCTTATGTACATCCGAGGAGTCATAAGACGTACACTGAGACAACATAAATAAATAGATTTAAACACAATAAAATGCCAAACTTGTGATAGTCAACTGCATTTCAATTACACTTTGTTGCAATAATTGAGCTGTTCTTAAGGGTGCTAAAAATGTTCGAAAAATCCCTGTAACAGATACGTGACTATAATAGCAGTAACATTGATCATAATTGTGATCATCAGTTGTGTATTGATAGCTAAATTGAATCAGCTTAGATAGAACTCAGGCTGGTTATATGTGCTAATAGGAATTATTATCGTAGCGGCGCTTGTATTTTTATTCACTTTTGGACTTTTCGTGGAGGCATACATGTCAATAAAAAGACTACTTTTGACGAATATGAAAGAATTGTTTGACATTGGATCAAACAGTTCAGACGAAGTCATCAGTGATGACTACTAAGTACTCATAAGATAGTGATAAGAGCATAAATAGATAAGCACAGAAATCAGTCATCGAAAAAAATAAAAGCAGGCTAATAATAAAGAATTATCAAATGATTTTTTTTACAAATTTAAATTTATTCATAATTTTTAATTGATATAAAAATGATGATTAATAATACGCATTTATCACATAGATGAACTTTCCTGCATTTTTTATAGTTACAGCTAGTACAACATGATAAAAAACCATTAAGAAGACTCCATTTTTCTCTATCGATATATTTCTAGCCATTTTTATCTCGGTTTTAACTTATATAAACTATCGACTAATCTATAGGAAAGTATCAAAGCATTCACACAAGTAAAGGCTTCCGAACGACCTAGACTTTTGTTTGAATTTTGAGAAGAGTCTATCTCATATTTGTCAATTATTTGTTATGCCCATTTTATGGAGTTAAACATAGTCTCGAGAATTTAGCCTAAATCAAAAGTTTATGGATCGCAAGGACCATTAATTTCCTGAAAAACCGACGATTGATTAAGTAAATTAAGAACTTTGTCAGTAAGCAGCAAAAAATTGTGAAATCTTGCGATTTGCAATAGTTCTAGAGCAATATGCCTAACAAACTATTTAGGAACAGCTGTTAGTTGTGAAAATAATGAAGATTCTTACATATTTTTGATTGTTTCGTGAAGAATAGTGACAGTCTCGAACCATTCGCTCAGCTCTATTTGATGTTCATATTCTTTAAGCGGAATGAACCGAAAAGCTACAGCTTAATATTATTTATGTAAGCCGAATCCTTCTTAGTTTTAAATAACTATTTCCATTTATGATTCCTGATGAGTAAGTAATGTGTTATCTATCTATGGCTATTAATTTTAGATTTAAAGCTCACTTATTTTAATCTCTTCTTTTTTAGGGCTAAAAGTTTTTTAGAAAAAAGATGGCACTGACTTATTTTGATTTGCTGAACCGAAAAAATTAGTCTATTTTTATGATATTTGTTTTTTAGAAATCGGAGTTTTTATGCCGATTTCTCTTCTAAAACTTAGCTTTTCAGACTCGTCTGTCTCATTAGTATAGTTACTTTTAGTTATCGGTTTATCTTAGTCTGTCTGTACTTTTTGAATGTATTAATCGCTAGCTAGTTCGCTAAAAAGAGGTCGCTAATCAAAATCAACCTGTAAACATTTTAACATTAATCTTTTCAAAGGCGAGGGAAGATTAGCTTTCAACTGATCCCAATTAATTGGAGTCTTCACTTTCTTTTTTAACTATTATTCTGAAGTGCAGTCAGCAAAAGGACTTTCTCCATGCATCATCTCATAGAGCAACATTCCGAAACCCCATACATCGGTTTTTGGTCCATAAATATTATGACATAAAGCTTCGGGAGCCATGTAAGCTGGTGAACCTATACTAGCATCCTTGAACTATTTATCACACTTTGTAGCGAATCCAAAATCACCGATTTTAGCCCTACCTCTTGACAGAAGAATGTTTGCGGCTTTGATGTCTCGATGAACAATGTTCATAGACTAAAGATACAAGAGACCTCTGTATACGTCTCTTATGATGCGATTAGCTTTTGTTAATTGATCTTTCTAGCTTAACGGTCCCATTTTGAGAAGATTAGAAAGATCTCCCTACTAGCAATACTAATAGATGCTGTAACAGTTGTTAACGGTTTTAAAATACTAAAAGCATGTGACAACGTTGGAGTGTCGAAGTCTCCTAACAATTTTTAGCTATTACCAGAAAAGCTAATGAATTCGCATTTCTTCAATTTTTTTTAATTAAACTATTTTTACTGCCACTATAGCATCTCGTGATTTAGTGCTGTTTTTGCCTTTGTAGACTCTGGAAAATGTTCCAGAACCTATTTATGCTCCGATATCAATCTCGTAATTTTGTATATGTTTGATGAGTTTTTGCTAGATAAACTATTATTTCTTGCCTTTCTCTTCAGCGCATTCACGATTAAATTTCTGTATTGCACTCATAAGATGACCTTAGTCTAGTGAGAGTCGTTTAGAAATCATGGTAATAATATATATTATCGAACAAATCATTCAATAAAATAAAAACAGAATTAATTACAAAAGACAACAATAACTCATAAAATTTATGCAGCGACTAATTATTTTCTAATATTTTTTACAAATTTTTATACTTTTAATTAATTTTAAAGTTTTTCCTATCAAAAACCCATTTCTCTTAATTTTTTGATAATCTTTACATGATCTTTGATTGGAATGCCCACGCTTTTAAGTTGAGCCTCTTTAAGGTCTTAATATTGATAAGATTACTTCTTAGTTTAGCAAGAGATAAGATTTTGTTAGCCTTGAAGCTCTCAAAATATTGTTACATTTTGAGAACTTGCAAAAAATATAACAGATTGCTACCATCGTCGTCTTATTTGTCACTTTCACTACTTTATTCAAGTTTCTTCTTGATTAATTGTTTTTTGATTTTTTGTTCGTTTACTTTAACTACCTTAGTGCCGTAATCTTATAAGCAAATGCATACTTCGCAGCTTCGATGGTTATTTTTTTATCTACTATTCTTTTTATTGCATTTTTAGACTTTAAAGTTATTTTCTGCTGTTATGAATCAAATACATCAACTGCTCTTACTTTATTTTTCTTAAATTCTAAAGCTAAGCTTCCTTCATCAGAATATGTATACCATTTTTTTGGTGTCTTACTAAAGCTTTCTGTTTTCTTCCTGTCTTAGTTAAATTTAAACTACCTTTTTTTAATGTCATCTGCTCTATTTCTTTGCATCGATTTTTGAATCAGAAAGATTAATTATTAAAAAGCAAATACTATAAAAATTTTTATAACTAAATTTAGTAAAAATAATCATAAACTAATCACTTTTAAGTTTTTATTTTTTTTTAATCAAAAGTTGTAATGAAATGAAGATTATTTATAAGATTTTTGAGTGTTATATGATATGTATTAATCGCTTTGAACTATACGCCTTTAACAGTAACTATAGGCTGAGTTTTTATTGGAAAAGGTAGCTAAATAAATATTTTTTAATGAATTTTTTTACTTATTTTTTACCAAATGTCAGCTAAAGCTAAAGTCATTAAATTAAGAGCACTTATAGAGCTTGTTTGTGAATAACTGTTGTATTGTTAACTAACGTTTTTATATGCAATATTGTGAATATTATCGTTCCTACTGTATTTCCAATCAATTAACTGCTCTCTTTATGCAAGAAGACTCATAATTTCAAAAATCCAGTGCAGATTATTCCAAGTAATAGCCTCACCATTAACATATGCATACTATCGATCAAATGATATAGAATATAGTTCGAGAATAGGCTAAAAAGTCATTATATTTTAAAGGAAATCTTTATATTAATTAGTTTGATTTTGCATCTATTCTGCTTTTATAAACATATTTTGTAAGTTAATTTCTTATTTTTGAAGATTTTTTACACTATTTTCTTATATATCTGTGAGACAAAAATACTATTTAAGCTTTTATTTTTGCTTATTATTCTAAGATTCAAGCTAAACTTACTCAAGAGCAATTAAACTTCTTAATTGTTCGATCTATTAATTTAAATTATCAATATTTGTCTTTTCTTATTTGAAAGAATTTTTTCCCAAGGTAAACCTCTCAGATATGTGCTTATTAATGTTTTGTAAATCACTCATGAAACTTTATAGATATTCTATTTCCTAAGTATTACGTCTATTTTTTTCAAATAAAAAAGATTGCTCGGTTTCAGATAAAGTCATTTAGGTTGTATTTTATTGCTTCTATTTTTGAAATTCAACTTATTATTATTCTTTTTTCTCTACTTTCATATGAAAAATAAATATTAGAATGCTATTTAAACTACGGAATTAGCTTACAAAAAATATTTTTATGAATATATATGAAAATGATTGTCGTAAGATCATTTAAAAGCCATTGCTTCTCCTATCATTTTACTATCTAAATCGGAAAGATATTGCCAAAACATTACATGAGGTTTCCAGCCTGGATTCTTAGAATCTTTAACAGCTTGTCTGAAAATATTTTGTAAATTTTTTCCCTATACGAAACCTGTATTATAAGCATCTTAAGGTTTTGCAGGCTTACCCACTACTACTTTTTCTGCTTCGATACCTTGAGCGATAATCTAATAGACTGCAGTTTTAGGATTAATAGGTCCTGAATCTATAAATAGATTTTGATAAGTATCGTAAGTGGTATTCAGCTGATTGTAAAACTGAATATTGTAAAAATCGATATGTTTGCCTACCTATCGATCGATAGTCAAATAAGATCCTTTTGGTCCGAAGAAGGGGCTAAAGTAAGGCGCCTGAGGAGCATGAGTGACTATTATAAAGGGAAATTATTTTCTAATTTATCTCATAAATATTCGATTCCATTTCTATCCAGTACCGTTTCTAAAGGAACCACTGTCTTAGTAGTCTACATCGACACCATCAAGCCTATTTTATCTAATAAAATCCACAAATTTTCTACCACATTAGCTGGCATCTAGCCCTTCCTTGACTGGCTATTAAGTGGCACCAAATGAGCTAATCATTAATTTCACATTGTTTGCTTTGTAAAGATCGTAGATGTAAGTTTGAATTTACTGCTTAGTTTTTCCCAACTAAGTTCCTAAAAATTTAATTGGATCATGATAGACACTAGTGATGGCTTAGGGACCTTTGTGACAAGTCCAGAATGCATATGCATAGTAGTTGTAAATACTTTTAGCAGCTAAAGTTGGTACACCCATCTGCGCTAAGGTATCTTTAGGAGGCCACCATTTGTTTACGTTACCAACATAGGCGAACCTTATAGATTAAGATTTATCTATGCCTCTGAGAAGCAACATAAGTTGTCTTCCGTCTTGATCTTGTATGTAGCTAGAATAGCAAATTCCTGTTCTCCATTTCATTCTGCTATGAGCTTCTAAAAAAATATTTCTTAAGGTCAAAGGCTACACGAAGCCTTGTCCCTGGGCATCAAATAATCTAATTGGCTTAGAAATGACTATTTTATCGAGCTAAAACCCGTCACTTAGTAGTTGAGCTACAGCAATATTTGGAATCTCATTGCCTGAATTGATAAACATTTGCTAATGAGTACTAAAAGTGCTCTGTTGTTGACCAAAATAAACGATTTGATAGAAATCTAGTAAAGAACCAATAGCTCTAATGACTCTTTTGTAGCCTCCTGAAGCATATCTATTAGAATTTAAGTAATAATTTTGAATAGAATGCACTACAAGATGAAAAGGAAGATGACTTCTCAAAGTATTAGTGAAAGCTATCAGCCACTACTAAGCTCTACCAGCGTTGAAGGATTAGTTGTCTTGATAGCTAACGTCAACTCCGTCTAAATTGTTACTTTTAACAAAACCGGCTAGAGCTTATGCGCATTTAACTGCATCTATCATACCTGTTGTGGGAGATTAACCTGTTCCGAAAGCTTTTACTAATATTTTTTTGCCTTTTGATTCGTATCTAGCTTTAAGGAATCGTTGAATCTCTTATGTTGTTTTTCCAAACTTGTCGCCTAAAAAGAAAGAAGCTTGACTCCAAAGTTTAGAAATATCAAAGGCTCCGTTTCGACAAGTCCAAGTACCGAAAATCATGTGATTGTACATGTTGTTAGGAGCATATCCTGGTACTCCAATATCTCCGGCTGTTTTTTCAGGTGGCCACCAAGAATTTACAGAATCCATGTAGACTGAGTTGATTGTGTCGATATGGTCTCTTCTGAAAGTAAAAGATGAAGTTTAGTCTTAAGTTTAGTGTCTGATAAATGGATAAAAAGTGACACCAGCTGTCCAGTTCATATCTCGATTAGCCTGTCTACAAAAATTCAATAAAGTTTCAGGTTTTACATAAGACTATTATACATCTGATCCTGCTTTTGCAACGACTATTTTGTTGAGAGGAATTCCTGCATTACTTAGAGCTTGAACCGAAACAGGTCGACTAGAAAATATATTTTAATATGTTTTTCCCTAATACTTGACATTATAGAAAGAAATCGAATCGCCTACCGCTCTGTTCAGAGTAAGATAGTTGCCCTGAGGATACTTGCTGGCATCAAACAGCTAAGCATCTATCATATGCGCTACTATTTTTTTGAAATTTGAATTTCTGATGTGGAGCATAAAAGAAGTCATCCAGGTGATTCCTTCTGCTGTTTTCAAAGCAGACGAAGAGTTGAAATCTAGATTGAAACCATCTAGATTATTCTAATTCACAAAATCGACTAGCTTATCAGCGCATTATACAGGGTCTATTTTGGAATAAATCGGATCTTCGTTTTTACCAAATGCATTCACTAATAAATTGATATTTTGCGATTTGTAGATGTTTCTCAAAGATTCTCTACTTTTTTAATTTGATTAACCAAGTATTGTTCCGATGTGACTATTGGGTAAGCTCCACACTCTTATAGCCGAAGAAAGACCTCTGCTACAGGTCCAACCATCCAGAGCTACATGATTAAATCCATGCTTTCGTGAATATCCTGGCAAGGCCAAGCTTGAAAGAATGATCTATGGTTTGACTTACAATAGGACATCTGAAACAATCGTCATTAAAACTGTTGTTTGGGGTTTAAGTTGTAAAGCTGAGGTATCTGCAACTGTGAGCGTCTGACTGTTGACTATACTGATCAGCAAAAAGCATAGTGCATAATGCTGCATTCGATTTTAATTATAGTCGATTTTAATCCGCTGTTCTTCTATACTGACCCAGTGAACAGTAAATATTTGATATATTAAATGATAAATTTAATAGAAATCATGCTCCGGCAATGTGAATGATAACAAGCAACAATAAGATAATAAAAACAAGACTGTGAGGGTAATTTCCAGGTATGTTGATTCTGATGACTTCTTCTGGGGGTTTAGCTGCGTTTTTAATAAGATAATTTTAAATTAACTACCATCGAACTCTATCATCCATACTTTTGATAGCCTATACGATCTCTTATTGCTATAGTTGAAGTATGCCCAAGATACAATAAATGAGGGCTTTACTATCGTTTCGATCATGCAATATTTTTTACTATACATTTTGAGCGATTTGTCTGATATAGACTGGGTTATTTAGCTGATCATAAATATTAAAGAAACGGTCGAAATGTTAAATCGGTAAAGGATTCGTGGATTAAAGATGATCGACTCTGCAAAGAATCAAAGGAGAAGTAGTTGCTATATAAATATAATGATACCTTAGTGCTTGATTAAAGAGGTAGGCATTTTGAGATCTAATGTTTGCCACTATTTGACTTTAACAATAGAAACGCCTTGAAATAATGCTCGATAGACTTGCTAATGAACTCCAGTTTTCATTGAATAGTGATAAATCTAAGGTCTAAGTATTCTTCCGGCAACTGCTAACTACTATGAAGCTCCTGGCCACTTCAATACTATGCTATTGGTCTGTGCTTGCTGCTCTATGATTTAATCGATAAAAGCAGTGGCAAATACTATTTGACTGAAGCAGTAAGGCATGGGAAAATTGTTTATTTTGGCGCATTTAACCATTATTTGATGCTGTGTTTCAGAGGATCCTTGAAGTTTTTATGTATTCCGTCTGCCACTAGCCAAGTTAAACCGTGAAATCAAATTATTTATTGCCACGTTTTACTTAAGAGAGCTGATAGGTCTTTATATCTGAAAGAATACCTCCAGATAATAGATTGGCACTCGGGACACAAAGGAACTAAAGGAAGCTCATTTTAACTGTTTTCCTAATCGTTTGTAAGTTTTTTGCTTAGACAATTGTAGCAAAATGTATGTCCACAATTGAGAGTTACAGGTCTATCGAAGATAGAATTGCATATCCGACACGTAAATATTTTCGGATCTGTAGAGTACTCAGGTTTAGTTTCCTAAAACATAATTAAAGCCCTATACAATTAAACTATAATGAATAAAGCCATCAGCAAAGATTTCTGAAGGAAATTTAATGAATTAAATAAAAATTAGTAATGAAAAATAACTAAATGATACTATGATTTGAGACTATCAAAGATAAAGTTTGTTGGAGTATTTTTTCATGTTGAATTTGCGTACTTTTTCGCTAATGTCATGATTTCCACTCAATCCGTGTTTTCCCCTTAGACTGCCAAAGACCTACTCGATCACTGCGCTTGAAAGCTCGTATTCGCCTAGTGTCCCTACATAGCAGCAACTGGGTCGACCTTCTATTTCTCCCGCTTGTAATAGCTAAGCTGCAACGCCTCCTAGTCCTTAGCTAAACCTGTCAATCTGAGCATTGTCCTCAAAAGACGATGTTGACATGATCTTTATTAAAAAAATTTTACAGTAAGATTTGCAATTTTAGTGTCTCTAAGAGTGTTTCTCGAGACAGCTGTTAGAATTATCGATTTTTTGAAAGATATTGTTTTGTCTATAAACTTGGCAAAATGTATTTAATGCATGGCTGGCAGTTAGTCATTAAAAACGATAAAATAAAGGTTTCCTCGTTCATAAATATCAGCAAGAGACTGCTGTTTAGCCTTTGAAAAGTTAATTCGATTCACAGGTCTTGCTTAACCTATAAGAGAATGTGCGAAGAGCGAGGCAGCGCCATAAAGTGATACAATTAGTATATCACATTGATAATTGGCTGGCTATTTGAGTTAGATCGATAAAGTGGGATGAGGCTGAGGTTAAAACTAAATTTTTTCTTCTTCTTTGTCTGATTCCCAATCCATACTTAATAATTAAAAATATTTTAAATACGATCTATCTGTCATATTCGAATAGTAATATCGTTTAATGAGCTTTTCCATTCTCTTCCCTACCAACGAGTACACTACTAGCTCAAAAGTAAACAATAATTTATGCAGTCTCCCGAGTAAATACAAAAGCTAACTCATCCGGAGTTCACTTCTATCGACTAGTAGCTGACCCATATCATTAATAAAGGTCTACCTATACAGCTTCCTTATGTATTCATATCCTTAATCAGCTCTACAAATCCATGCATCGGGCACCTAAAATAACTCTAGAATTCGTCTGTCAGAAAGCTCCTACTGAATCGACCTAAAATCAAATAATAATTGCATAGTCTCTGCAAAAATTTCTGCTTAGTCGCACTGCATCTCCTTAAAACATTTAAACAATATTCGAATGTTGTCTGGAGTGTCTAAATAATCTTCAATCTCCTGCAAACGAAGAACTAGTCGTGGTCCTAGAAGCGGCATTAAGAAGTCATTCAGATCGTAGAAAATTAGTATCAAGGCTGTAATAAGTTTCCAGGGATCTAGGTAAGCTCAATCAGCCTATCATCTCTAAAGTGACATCGACTAGATTGATTTCTGTGCTTGCCCGCTACACTGGCAGAGTAGTCAAGGGTGACATGATTGACATTTTGAAACGGGTTTTAGGAGACAATTAACTTTAGGCTAGAAAAGTGTGGGTCAGTGAAATATTTCCAAGATTGCTTAACAACATGGATCTTTAGTTTATTTAGCTTCACTTGCAAGAAAAGATTTACGAAGCTGTATGGGATGATAACGAAGACATAGGATTTCTCGCTTTATAGTCTATATTAAGAAACGCCACTAAATTTAGTCTAGAAGAACAAAACAGTCGAATCGTCAATCTATTCATAGACTCTTTAACTTCAAAAAGATAAAAAATATCACTTTTAAGTGCAGAACTGATGGGGTAAGCTTATCAAAAATTGCTTCATATAATCCTTAAGTCCTAGCAGTTGTGTCTGCGTTTCTGGAGATCGTTAATTGAGCTTTCGCAGTCTAAAAATGAGATTGTTTTACGTCATCTTACTTACAATTTACCTGGAATTCTCGCTCTTTCAGTACCTTTGTACCGGGTGGACCCCATGTGTGACGTATATATTTAGCTGTTTTACCAGCAACTCAGTGACAAACTTTTGCTAGCTAGCTATTTCCATGAGATAGTTAGACTTTTTCCCAACAAGAGTCAGGAGCTTCGAGACTTAGTCTACTGGATGCTATAATAATTATTCTAAGATTAAAATCCTTGTGAATAAGCATTAAAAATAGTCAATAGACTATTGCAGCATCTTCCAGCATTTCATACTCTCTTCCTTACTGATAACGAACCCCCTAACTATTTTTAAAACAACTTTAGTTAACTTTTTCTCAAGTACTTTAATATTTTAATACTGAAACAAAACAGCAGCTGGTTGATTCCTTTTCATCAGTGTATGCTTTAAAGCTGCATCTACTTCAGTCCTTAATTTCTATAATCTAGTCTTTTGCCTAAACTTTATCAATGTCTACGTGGCAAAACATGTGCACTTTCTTCAGTTATTCAGACTATAGTGCTTCTGTTGAGCCGAGACTGCAATCCAACTTTAATAAACAGCTATACAAGCAAAATTAGTGTTTAGTTAAGCAAATCTTCTCGCAGCTATTAGAGATAGAGTGCCTTACTTTTTTTTTATCATGGTAAGATTCTATTTATTTAGCCAGCTAACATTTTTCTTTCTAGTTGTTTCAGTAGTACCGACTAGGAGAGAAATTTTTATACTTTCACAACGATAAAAATTTTAAAGTTAAAGCCACATTCTTGAAACATTTGCCGAAAATGGTATATTTTTTAACAAAAGAAGAAAAAATATAATATTCTCTTATACTTGATAGAATTAACAGAGACAATGATCCTTAAATCAAAACAGTAGCTTAATTCATATTCAGATCTTAAAATAGCTGATTTTAATCTAAAATCCTGCTCAAAGGGATATGCTGATGTAAAGGAGTCGAGGTTTTAGAGAGCGAGAGATTTAAAAGGCGACTTTATTAGCTGCTAGACGGCATTTAGCTCAAAATAGACGTTCTTCTAAGTAGCTTAAAAAGGAAGATATTCTCAAAAAACGGCTTTAGACAAATAAGAGCAAGAATAAAATAGTGATAAAGGAGATACCTAAGAAGAAAGTTGCTCCTGTGCTGGTCAAAACGAGCACTAATTTTCATTACAAAAAGCACTCTTGATATCTACTACTTACTCAAGGCTAGACTAAATATTGAATATTTTCGAAAAATTAAATAATTGTAGAAAAGTAACTAATACCTTTTTTATTAAAAAAATATATTAATCATAATCTTTACTATCAAATAGAGTTTTTGGATATTTTTTCGATCTTTTTTTAAACAATAGCTTAAGCGCTATTCGTGTCTAATTTTATAGCATTAGATTGTTGCATAAATCAGAAGATTGATTCTTCTATTGTTAAATAATGTACAGAACTCAAGAAGATCACAGATCGCACTCGTTATACGCCTGTCCACAGCCTTTTCGCTATAAACGCATCCTGCACTATACATACGACATGTAGGACGTTCTGGGTTCAGGTAGCTTTTCAACTGTTTACCGAGGCATCAACGAACAAACCAGTAATCATTTTTTTAGTCTAGAATAGCCAATCGCTGTCAAAGTTGTAAAACTCAATTCATTGACCTTCAAAAAGCTTGAAGAACTTCACGAGCAAGAAATAACTATCATTCGGGAGCTGGACCATCCCCACGTGCTTCGATGCATGGATGTGCTAACCAGCACAAACCACTGCTACTTCGTGACTTAATTGTGCGAAGGTGGCAGCTTGGAGGCGTTGCTGAAACAAAAACGGTGTTTGTCGGAAGAAGAACTATATCCACTATGTAGTCAAATATATGCGGGGCTCAGGTATGCTCAATATCTAACTCAGGTATCTCTTTGAACACAATATTGTTCATCGCGATCTTAAAACTGCCAACATTTTTCTCAAAGATGGTAAAATTAAAATTGCCGACTTCGGTTTTGCAATTCATGCCAAGTACATTCTTCTATATTTAGATAAACTTTTCAGGACGATTGCCATATCGGTTCAGATTTTTACATGTCCCCTTAGGGGCTTATAGACAAGGTCTATGGACCTAAAACTGATGTCTGGGCTTTCGGAGTAATCCTTTACGAACTTACACATGGAAAACTACCCTTCAGCTCTCCTGTTCTTGCTTAGCTTATCTAAGAAGTCAAAATTAACATTTCTTAGAGATCTTTCAAGTTTGATCTTAGTAGTTCGCTAAAACAGCTTATAAAATCTTGTCTGCAGGTTAATTTTCAGCAGCGCATTTCTGTAATATAGATTGAAAAATCAGACTTTATGAAAAATGGTGTTCCTAAGCGGCAAGTGTTCAGATAATTTGTGAATGGAGCACAGAAAACGGTAAGGGTCAAGCTGGATGCAGGAAGAAGAGTAAACACTGAATACTCTAAGGAGATTAATTTCAAGAAAATCACTGAAAATATAGAAGATTCTAATCATAAAGCAAATCTAAATCTAAATAAATTTACATCGACAAAGGTAGCCCCATTAGCATAGAGATCTCACAACATAAATGATCGTTTTTTTGGAAACTAAAATGCACCTTCTTTTCAACAGCAAGCTAATAAAAATAGATCTTTTCATGTTCTTACTGTGCAGTCTCCAGACCACTTTGGCTCTCAAAATCAAAATAGCTTCAGAGCTCTAAAAAAAAGCTAAAAAAACTTAAAAACTTCGATAATTACCGGTTAGGTTAGCTTCAATGATGCAGTCGGCCTAATGCACTACTGCCGAGTGGCATACAAATTTTTAAAAATTGATGACTGTTTAATTTTCAAAGCAGAGGTTAAATCCCTGCTTGTAAGCATTCTAAATGAGCTACTAAAGAGACTCTAAGACAATAAGATAGTTTATGGGGATAAGTAGACCAAAATTAAAAAATAAAAAAAACTTAAATCAGTAATCGCTTAATACCTGGCTAAGTACAATCCAGGCAATACTCAGCCATTTTAAGTCAATTTATGTTCACTCCATCAAAAGCTCAGCTAGCATCTGGCAAATATGTAGATCAAAATGAATGCTGACTATAAAAAATGCTACATTGCGATGCTATTTGTTAGTCTGACAGTCTAGCTTATTGAGGCTAATAATGAAGCTAACTATAAGTTTTTTGGGAAAGAGGGAGTTGTGATTGACGCTTTGAGCTAAAAAAGTGTTCCCACTTCGCTTTAAGCCTATATCGAATGCAAAAAAACTTATGCGACTAAACAAATGCCTTGATTTCATACATTTATACTATTTTCAATATAATTTAAGCTTTTTTTTGATATTTTAATTGCCCATGATTAAGAAAAATCTTAAAAGTGATAAACTATAATCATAATTCAATTATTTTCAAAAGGTATATATAGAATCGTCTTTACCTTTAAAAAGTTTAACATCAAATTTTAAAAGAAAGATACAAATTTATTTAATTCTAAGATTGATTAAACGATTAATGAGGAAAGCTCTTAAGCTTCAGGAGATTTCAGAATGAAGGAAAGAAAAAAAAAACAGTTAACATTTTTTTTGTTAATTCTAAGCCAGAATATCGCAATAGTTAGATCAAATGGCAGAAGGAGGAGTAAGAAATAGCAGTCTGAGCAGATGACAACAAAAAAACAGGAAAAAAAGTAGAATAACAAGCTAAAACTGTCAAAAAAGAGAAAAAATTAAAATTTAATAGAGTACATAAGATACAAATACAGTTGATAAAATAGCTGATTTTATTTTATATTTATTTTTTCACTCAGACTAACTATTTTTTGTCAAATTTTGAGAAAAAATATTTTTATTAAATAAGACGAAGGTTGTTAATTTGATCATATTTATTTATATTTTTTAGATTAAATTTGATCATTAATTCTTATTTAAAGCAATGACTAATCCATATCCTTAGATCCATGAGCACAGGCCTCTGATTAGGAACTAGGCTGCAAACTTGTACCAGCCTCCACCTTACTAGAACAACCAGGGAGGCTATACTCCACCACCTCCTGTCCCCAACCAAGGATTTAATCCTAATCAAGGATATGCACCCAACAATCAAGGATTTAACCCAAACAACCAAGGATTCAACCCAAACAATCAAGGTTTTAATCCAAATCAGGGTTTCAACCCTCATAATCATGGATCCTTATTATGTCCAGTGTGTCGAAGATAAACTGACTCGTTTCCTCGAAAAAGAGCAGGAGGTGTAACCTATGCTTGGTGCGTGGCCCTCTTTATCCTGTTTGGGTACTTCTGCTGCTGTTTGATCCCCTTCTGTGTGGACGGCTGCCAAGACACTGAGATGATCTGTTGTGTTTGCCAGACAACGAAAAGCAGAATATAGGCAAAATGTTGCTGATAAGCCATCATCTCATTTACCATTTTTATATGCAAAATATTTATTACATAAGATACGAATCAAATCGTTATAATTCAAATATGTAAGAGCTTGTATGTCGCTGCTGCTCAACTCTCACTAATGAGTTCACTATCCTCTCATGCGATCACGTCCTCTGCACTGAGTGTCTGTGGTAAGAAGTCAAGACCTCTCTTAATGGTCACAACTCTATACACTGCCCTTGTGGGAAGCTAACCACTTTTTCGTCTCCGGTCGTTTCTCCTAAAATTGCCACTACAAAGTCTTCACCACGATGTTAAAAACCCCATTTTTTGAAAAGTTAAGTAATCGAGCCTTCTTCACGAACTTACTCATATCTTAATGGTCATGGCAAAAAAAATAGTAATATTTCACAATCTCAAGGCAAAATAGGTATTGATACAAGACATGGAAGCGATATAAGGCACAAGATCAACTAGAGATGTAATACTTTAAAAGCCTCAGTAGTGCTTAATGGCCCTCAAGGCGTATAAAATTAGTTGCGCAATTAGTTGTAATTTCTTAACATTCAGTTCCGTAAAAGCATGTAAGAGGCATAAAAAAACTACCAAAGATTAGTGTAGAGTCTCAAAGCAAAGTACAATAATTTAGTTCGCAATATAAAACTTTACTGGCTTGAAGAAATAGTGGCAGTTCAACCAGCACCTCTACTAGACATGCCAAAACTATTGCTAAAAAAATACAACAAAGCAGTAGGATCTAAAATTCAAAAACTTAATGATCATCTTATTGATGAATTGCTTTCTAATCGAACAGAAAACAAACTCAAGGAAGCATCTAGCCAAAAACTTTATATATACTTGCCTGATAAGGAAAACAGAAATAATAATCGAGTAATGGACGACAAAACTACAATTATGCGCACAATCGCAGATATCAAAGAGGATAATCGACTCAGGAAGATAGCTAAGAGAGGTTCACATAAGTATAGGTTCTTATGAAGTGATAATTTATCAATAGAACTCATGAAAATATCTTTTTTCGTTTTTGAGGAGTTGTTGCATATCCATTTCGAAGTCTATTTTCGTAGCTAGCCTCAAATCTTCTATCGTAATCGCTTTTTTTTCGACGTTCGTAGCTGCCTTGCAAGGTTGCTTCGTAGCCAGGACTTTTACTCAGTCTATTTTCGTCACCTAATCTTTACATAATCGAGCTGAACTGGAGAGTTTGTGTTTCGTTTCGATTTTTTATTCTGTCTTCCCTAAGTGCATGTTGAGTAATAAATTACTTAAATTTATCGTTTCTAATTCGAGGGCTTTAATCATGGCTTATTTCTTCTGCATACTTTCCCCTAAGCTTATGTTGAACTGCTACAGGATTTATCTACACAATTTCTGCGATAAATATATCAAGTTTGTCCAACAAAGATATACTAAGTTTCTACTGCCTTAGAGATCCTCTAAAAGACTATACAGCTTTTTTTATGTATTCCTATATTTGTCCATATACAACTCCTTTCAGCTGACTTTTTTAAGATTAATGTGATTTTTCCAGTTATTTGTGTAAATGTCGATAAGACACTTATATCTACTTGATGCGGTCAATGAGTCCCTCATTTATCTATCTCAGTTTGCTTAGTTGTCGGGTCAGCTCCACTACTGTATGTCTGAGCTAGTCATTTTCACTGCGTTGACCTTACAAAGATCGTCGAAGCTGCAATAATTATCCTTGACCTTAAGTTTTAGGACGGGTATTTGCCTTCGTCTGCTGCAGTAAATGGTCTCGATAGTTTTCTTTGGAAGGTTAGTTAATGCTTATGAGCTTAGGTATTTAGTCGTTTCTGCTATATTGAAGTATTGATCTGGGACTTTTTTACTAACTGCTTTATCTCATACAGTTATAATTAGTATTAATAATATTAAAACCATACTTAAATAGTACAAATCTACAAAATAATTCTATCGATACATATTTATTTTTAATAGTTTTTTTCATAGATTAATCATACACAAAATCATTCTTCATATCTTTTTTTATTTTAAGATTTAGGTAGTTTGTCCTAAGTTTGAGTCTTAATCTACGATGATTTAGTTTCCTATTTCAAAAGTCGTTTTTACTCAGCTATGTCTATGCTTAACTTTACTTTTTGACAGATTATTGTCGATATAACAGCTACAACTAGTATCACAAAAACAATAGAAACTATTGTAAAAATGCCCAATTTGAGCAAGTTATGCTAATTTGGACGTACTTCTATGTTATATTGTATCTTTTGCTAGCACTAAAGAGTTTTGTTGCTATTGCATATACCTTTAAAGTTTACAGTTAAAGAATAGTGTCCTTATTTTTAAATAGAACATGCCATTGCACCTTTAAGAAGGAAATTAGAATGTTATATAGTGTTGTGGAAGGTCACTAACTGAAGAGAATTGGGCAAAACTAGCATGATTAGTTCATCTTTTTAAGTATTATATTGTTTGATTTGTACGATCGAATCGTATTCAAATGATATCATGGCTTAGTTTGAAATCGAAGAAGCTATATTGAGTGGCACGATCGTGAGCTGAAAGTACTGATCGATTATTGCAAAATTTTCTAGTTGCAAAAAATCATCAATTTTATATAACTTAGGAATGATTTTAATATATTTTAGATCAACTTTTTAATTAGAAATAATCCAAGAAAGTTATTGAAGAACTTCCTAACTATGGCGTTAATAGTAAATCAGTAATTTATTGCCCTTTACAGCTATTTTCTTTGCGTAAGGTTGCTGTAGAAGTACTATTTATCCTAGTTTTTGTGTCGAATAAGATCCATTCACGAACTGTAATCTTAGCCATATAACTTTTTATTAACTTAGTACAACAAGAGTTTGAGTGTCTAAATCCACAGAAAAATCAATGAAATCTCCATTTTGTGATTCTAATAAATTACTAAAATTGGACTTTTCAAGAAAACGCAAATATTTTTTGGAAAGAGTAACTCGACCTTCCTGACATGATGGGCACACTCTAGTATTGATCACTTTTATGATAGTTTCTTGTAAAAGTGGTTTTTCAGCACTCCAAGAATTTCTATCGAAAAATAGTCTTGACAATCGTCCATGAAACAACCAATAAAGTTATCCATTACTTGAAACTAACTATCCTTAAAACCATGTGGCGTTTATACCTTTAGCCTCATATCTATCCGACATTTCAAGTCGTAAGCCTTCATTTTTAATTAATTTTAAAATATTTCCATTGCTCAAAAGTATGTAGATATAATTATCGTTCTATAAGCTGGTAGCTGAGACGATTTGAGTACGCCATCCGACTTGTGGATCTACTGGGAGTTGCTAAGATGGTAACTAGTAGTAAGAACGTATGTCGGTGTAAGTCTGCTGGCTTATTGAACGACAAGATAGACCCGGAATGTCAGCCTAGATAATCTTAGATTAAGTTAAAACAAACGATTAAGGCTCATTAAGATAGAATGTTTGACCTTACAAAGATTTAATTTCTTTAGTAGTGATGACGACTTCAGTCTGAGTATTTAGAAGAAAGAGAAAAGTTATGGATAAAACGAAGATACACATTTATTATAAAAAAAAAATTTTTACTTTAATAAACATGATTTTTTGCATGTTAGTAATCGTGAGTTTTTTGCATATTAATATCATAGGAATATTCGGATCAAACGTAAATCTTGAGCACTGAATCTCTACATCCGACAGCAAGCATATTGGGTAAAACCTTACAGCACGTAAGGTAATCGCTATTTTCTTATTCGCTAAAAGTCATAATTTTGCTGGAGCTATTAGGCCTAATATTGACGATTTTTTATATTTCACTGTAATCTCGTCCTTCCCTGCGCTCAGATAAGAGTGTCAATGGCAATTTACGTTTCGGCTATCCTGGGACGATCTGAAGAGGATTGCAGCAGGTTACTACTCCTGCTCCGATGTACTCAATAAAAGGTAAAGACTTTTTAGTGTAAATTGAAGATATTTGATTGTATCTATTCTTGCAACCGTCTAGCCACAAGTTTCTTATTTTGTTTTACTTGCGAGTCAAAGGATCAGATAAGTAGTCGAATATGCTAAAATTTTTATTAAAGTCGCTCAGCTAATCGTAAGTTTTGCGCCATACTAGGCCGTTACGGCACAATTTGAATTGTTCTTAGTTAGTTTTGTTAGATAAATATGGTACGCTAATGACTTATTCGTTAGAGCTGCTTGTATACTGTCTTTCAGGCCCGAATTCTCCTCTGTTTTCAAAAATATTGAAACAGCTAAACTCATAGTGTTTTCCAGGGTAGCTGAAAGCGTAAAGTTGTTATTTTTCATCAGCCTGAAGAGCACAAGGGTGTATTCCAGTTATAGGCAAAGGCTAATGTTAGTTGCATAGTTGCAATACATTTGAAATTATATTGTAGCGAATGTCAAAATTGACCACGTAGCCGTTGATTGTTCCCACAAGTATAGAGTTTTTACTAGTTGCACATATAGCTTTGGGAAGACCGCGTTATTTGCCGATACTACAGCTCATGGATCGAGATTTAACTCTAATGTCCTGAACCCCTAGATTGCCCTAAGCTGTTATGTATGAGAAACATTAGTTGCGAAGCTCGTTAGGAAAAGTAATTATTTTTTAAAGCTAGCCATTCACACTGTATTTCATGATTTCTTAGTTGCGATGACTAAGACGGCTGGGAAGTCTTTCGATAGGGAAAATCCGTATTTGCCCCTTGCTTGTGCCCACTACTACTGCATAGGTCTGCTAAAATGCACTTATAGAGCTTATCTTAACTTTTTATTATACACCTTAACCTCGGATTTAAATAGATGCTTCTGACTTGCAAGTGATATTTGTTTGTATTTTTCGTGAGTCAAATATGCGCATAGTTCCGTCGCTACTGCCTGAAAGAATATATTGATCTGCGACCTTTTATAAGCAAGTAATGATGTCAGTGTGCTACATGATTGCAGAAACGAGGATGCCTTTAGGTCTTGCTAGCTTCTAAAGAGCTGTAGGAGGTCTCATGTATGTCCCTAACTTAGGTATGGGCTTTATTTTGAACATTTAAAATTTGCAAAGTACTTATCCGATAGCCAGAATCGATTAGGCTAATTTTCTTTTCTAAGTTAGGATCTAGTTATTTTTAAACTTTTTAACCATGTTTTTTTCTAAATTATATTCTATCTTATATAAAAAATACTGATGGTCCAAGAAAAAAGTTCAAAAAGATCCTTTTTTTCGTGATCAATTGAGGATAAATCAGTGCATCGACCATTTTGTTTAAAGGCTTCCTCTAGCTAAGGATATCTTGTAATCTTATCTGTATTTTTTTCGCGCTATATTGCCTTATATCTATTTTCCATCTGATGAGTATAGTATAGAAAATTAGCTCTGTATATTCTTAAAATTACTCGTATAGCGTTTCTATTTGTCTTTTTACGTAAACCTAAAAATGAAGAATGCGCGAATCTTCGACGTCTTAACGAATGAACTTAGCCTGGGTATTCCAGGCTGTCAGCTATTAAGACAAAAATCTTTCTGCTCTTTTCATATTTTTGAGATATTCTACGAAAAGTCTATGAGTTGTATTAGTGGCATCTAACTTGAGCTTTCTCTCTTTCCAGTCGACTTCATTCTATTTAAGGATTTACGGCAGAAGTACTTATTCTTGGATGTCAGCTGGTTTTAATGGAAATGGAATTTCAAAGATGTCCTTGAAGAAAAAATAGTTTTTAGTTGGAGGAAACTATTAAAGACACATCTACACATACTTTAAAGCTTAATCACGGATCCATTTGTCAGGGTTCACAACATGCCTGGCCACCTTTCTGATGATAAAGTTAGTTGCGCTTTTGCGAACTCTATTGTTAGAGCAATAATTACTTGAAATATTTGATCGAGTATAGAAGTCCCATGCCCTCATCTTACAAACCGCTTTAGATGCAGCTATCAAATGCATCTAGAATATGTTTGTGAGTAGCTGGCGAAATATTTGTAGCAATGTTGATGCTGAGCCTGAGTCCTTCGATTCGGTCGGTGTTAATAAGACTGATATAGAACTAAAACATGTCGCTTAGAATATGTTATGGAATGTTATCGTTTAGCAGCATTCTCACCTCAGCTCTACTGTAAGACCCGTAGCATGCTTTAATGACTTAAATTAGTTTAATTAGAGTTATTTTTGGTTGTTTGCTAAAGCGTTTGTAGTGTATCTCTAACCACTCGCAAATTGTGAAAATTTATTTAAAATGTGCAAACAAAGTTAGTCTAAGTTTTGATTCTTTTATGATGCTTATGATGTATTCCATGATCAAATCAAAGTAGTGAATGTCTTACTAAGTGTGAAAAGGATCAATAAAATTATAGAAAAGAGTGATGATGGCAAAGAAAGCCTACTGAGCCACGTTGATGTCACTGTCTTAGGTCAAGCTTTTTAATAAAGGAAAAATCATTCTTAGCTTTATTTGATCTGAGCAGTCTCTCCCTATACGATCTATCAACTATATCGCTACCAGTTTGCTGGCTACATATTTGCATCCACGCACACAACTGAATATGATTCTGACAAGCATTTCTGCATTGTTATAATATGGAATTTTCTTTATTTTTTCTTCTCTCGCAGACTGATTTTCTTTATAAAGACTTAATAGCTCCTAAAGCCGTGATGATTTTAGTCCAAGTTGCGTCAGTTTTACTGGTATATGCTTAATTTATATCAAATGTTGCAGCTGCTGATAGTTTGGAGGACACAACTCTCTAAATTTGGTCGGTTCTTCAGTTACAAACGACAATCTTTTAGCTATTTTACTTTTCTTATTCGGATTGATGAAAAACTTACGTCTTTAGTCTTCGTCTTAGAATACGATTTAAGTCTCAGATGCACCCTATTTGCCTAAATCTTACATTCTTTCTAAGTAACTCATCATTTTGTGAAAGATGTCTCCAGTCTAGAGCTGCGGAGAAAATATGTATTTGTTTTTAATAAGATCCAAAAATATTTTTAAAGAGTTAAAATGAGACATACTTTTTGCATGTTTTTTCTCGAACTTGAATGTCGATTATCTAATCATTTCTTCGATAAAGCCGATTACTGATGAGAATAAATGAATACGCAAATCGCTCGAGGAAAACACTGTTTTATTAAAAACTGAGAGACAGCACCAAAGCATGCTATAGTTTTAAAGATCTATGCACTGTACATATTTTTGAAGTGTTTGAGTGATATTAAGTCTTTGTTCAGGCACTTCTTTGAGCAAACCAGTCAGTATAGTCTATAGAATGGTCCTTGAGTTTGGTTTAGAAATCATTTTGAGTGCATCTTTTATCAAATTTTCAAAACTAAATCCTTACTTTTTGCCTTTAAGCATCTATTGATAGTTTATATCTAATCTGCCATCGTTGAGAACTTCTAAAATTGCCAATCCTAGTGAATACATATCCATCATTTTTAATTTATTCAACTCACCTTGAATCTCAGTATTCTCATTGTTATGATTTTTACGATGTTTCTTAGATGCTGAGGTTGATGCCTATGAAGCTTAAGTCATTTATTCATCATTCATAAGCAACTGATGCGAAGTATAGGACCACGTAAGTTTGTCTTTGTCTGTAAGTTTTTAAGGCGCAAGGTTACACTTGTCAACGGAAGATGAGTAAAATAATCTGAACTATGAAAGTCCTCTTTCTGTGTCCTGTAGTATGTAAGTAGGCTTGTAGGTAGCAAAATCTGTGAGAATTAAATAGTGATAAGAAGTTATCAGAAAGTTAGAGCTTCTGATATTTCCGTGATAAATGTTAAAGACTTAATGCACAGTATATACTGCGAAAATCATTTGATAGATAAACCACACTGTATATGCAGAAAAGTACTTTTTTACTATTCAGAAAGAGCTGGGCGTAAGGTAAGCCTTTGTTATAAGGTATTATGAAGATACTGTCTGATCGCTATGATAAAAGATTGCTAATATTTTTAAAGTTCTTTATCTTTGAATATTTTGAGAGAAAGGATACGCATCGGCAGAATATGTGCGCATTTATATCGATCTACCAATCTCTGAATCATCTCGAACACCTTAATAGTCGTGGTCTTACTTTGATTTCATCTTGAATGATGCTTGTATCATTACGTGAAGATTATTTTTTAGTGTTATCTCTTCTGAAAAATACACTCATTTTGATATTGTTTTGGCCATACTTAAAGAAATTGCTTTCGAAGAGTTTATTATGAGAAAGCACGTTTCTTCCCACTAAAGCAGGATTTTGCTCAAGCCACTGCTAAAAAATCAATGTTGGGTCATCTTTTTTGCTTTCATCGAGAAGAGTATTGCCCATCTTAATTACTCAGAATATAAAAGCTATAAACATTTATACTTATTGTTTGATCAATTTTTATCATCAGGTTTTTAATTGTTATTTGCTTCATTTTTGCTAGGCACATTTTGAATGCTAAGCTGATCTATCGATTTTTGTAGTCGCTTACTTCTGATGCGAGCCATCTCTTGACCTTCAACTTTTCTTGAAAGAAAAGCTTACAACGTATTTAGACCTTTTTTGTTGAATTTTGAGCTTAAATTTCGAATATAATGCTCGCACTAGCGTTCGGGAATCTCCATAGACTCCTTCAAAAACTTTTCGAGTATCTAAACTTTACATTATTTTAGTTAAAGGTCTCCTCTACTTCTAATCGTATCTAAAAATAAAGGATCATAGACATCTGGTTTAAGGTAAGCCTATATAACTGCTCGATTTGTTAATGAATCTGCTATATGCCAATAATTTTTAAACTTTTTATGCAACTGGTAAAATTAAAGTTACTAAGGAGATGCTGTTTTCTTTTTCTACATAGTAGTTTGGTCATCAGACTGAAAAACATCAGGTTTTTATGCCCATTTTTTGAACTCCTCTAATCTTTCAAATGTGTCAAATACCTTTATGATTTACATAGCATTCACTATACCGATACCTTTGACTCCTTACGTGTAATCAGAACCTAACAAAAGAGCAAAAATAATTAACTTTTATCTAGTTAATTTCAATTTTTAAGACATTTTAGCGAAATCGTACCACTTGATGCTATTCTGAAATAATCCTCGAATCACATGTTTAGAGCCAAACAAAAAAGCATCAGAATCTTCAGTAACTACAGCGTCTACGATACCCAATTATTAAAGCTGAGCACACTGAGCTTCAGCTTCCCCAGGAGCATTGATGTAAGGTATTCCTATTATTTGCAATAAATTTTGAAGTTCTATATTTTGGCCAGCTCCGATAACTTCTCGATCAAAAATGTTATCATTTTCGTATTAAGGTAAATTGTCCCTATTGCCGAGTTCATCTATATTTTAGCTTAAACGTGGATTTCTTTCTTAAAGCTCATCTTTGCGAACGTAGGCTTAAGGCCTATATTACTAATCTTGATCAATATTTATCTCTTTGTTTCTGGGTTAGTAATCAGACTACTAGGACAGTTTCATTATTTTACTAGATTTTTTAAGTTTAAACTAGGTCTTTTTACTGCCGCCTTTTTTATGTTTTTTAACAGGATTTTATGATCTGCTATTAAACACATCCTCTGCTTCATAGAGATCTGTATTTTAATCTTTTCTCAATGAACTTTGACTGCAAAATTCTGACAGAAATGGATCTATTCCTTCTTGTTATTTTTACTTAATTTAATCGGTATTGTTAAAATTAAGTGAATTAAAATCGTTTTTCATTTTAGATTTCGGAAGGCATGCTCCAAAGCTATAAGAGGTTGTTTGTATTTTTCTTTTTTGGACTTGTTTTCTACCATCGTATATAGTCTATATGATTTCATAACCATCCTAAATTTTAGTATGTTGTTTCTGTATTTTTCGATAGAGCTGATCCTGCATTTATCTGATTACTGTCCTTTTCTAGATCTCCTAAAGATCTTTATTGAGTTTTTGCTAGTGAGTAAGATCTCTCTTATTTTTATGTTGCCTCATTTTCCGTTGCATTATCTTCCATTTGTAATGTTAGATTTCTTCAAGAAATTCAATCTTTTTGTCTAAATCTAGCATTTAATATTACTCTTTTTATATAAAAAATTGATAGCCAGCTATTTCTGGGCAAGTTTCTAAAATTATTTTATATTTAGTGTTTAAAATCTAGCTTTGTAAAGTTATTTTTTCAAGCATCTCTGCACTCACGTTTCCTTACTATCCGTCGATCTATTTTTGTAATTTTGATAAATTTTTATTCAACTCTTATAACTCGACTTAGTTTTTTTACATTCTTCGATTTTTTTAGCTTCTTCTTGAGTTTTCATCTCCCTCTAACATTCGCATAAGTTCTATTTCTGATCTTTTTTTAGCCTACAGTTAAGTAATGATGAGTCTTCGATTATTTCGTTCTTGTTTTGTTTTACGTTTGAGAACAGGAGCGACTCCATCAAAAACAAAAAGTGGATGTATATTGTTCTTTTTAAGCAGAATGATTTTGTTAAGAATAGATTTGATTTTTTAAGCATTGGTGCTGTAGACTGAGTCTATTTTGACCATCCAGATAGATGCATCTATAGCTACTACTTTCCCATTCAGCTTCTATATAGGAATTGGTTGAGCGATAGTAAGCAGTAGCTACCATAGCTTGTAAACTCCCATGTTATGACTAAATTAAAAATAGCGCATAATACTTTGATTTATAATATGATTGATTAACATATAATCAGACTGCGGCTTATAACGGAGATTAAGATAAAGATTTATCGGGAAATTTCGATGCGCAAAGTTATTTAATTTGTTGGTTCTTTTTGGAAACTTCACTAAGCAGCTGATTTATTTTTTAAATCTACTAGTCTTAGCGCTGTTGATGAACAAGAATAAGATTGTCAAGCTGTCGTATGTTATCGATATAACTTTGTTTTACTGATTGGAATCGTTCCAGTAACTGATTTATCTCACCTTTGAGAGAGTTTTTTTCTTATTTTAAAGCAACTTTTATGATTGGTTATTTACGATTAACTTTGATTTTTTACTCTTATTTATTCGATTGAATAATACTTTGGATTTAACTATCATACTACGATGGCAGCATCTACTATTTAGCTTATATGTTAAATTTTTTTATTTACTAATTCGGTGTTTTCTATATAATTAATTCTATAGGAACCTCGTTTTTAATTGATTCTTTAGGTGTTTCATTTTTAATTACCTCTTAAGGCATCTCACTCGTTTCACTTTAAATAATTTTGTCTAGTCCTGTAGCAATAACTATATGATCCGAAGATTGCCGGTTTTAACTTTTTTGTATGTTTTGTGCTAGTGGAGTTCTAAGAGGTTAATCAAACGAAATCGATTTAGCTGTTTTGGCCATATTAGTGATAATATTTCCTCTTTGTTATCTGCTAGGAACAGGTGTCACAAAATTGATACTTTAAGATATTTCTTACTGATAAGTCTATTAGCAATTCGTATCTTTCTGACCTGTTTCTATGATATCAGCATTTTATTATTCTTGTTATTCTTATAATTAGAGCTCTACTTCTTCTTAGTATTCTTCATATGAACTATCCATCAAATCGTTCATTTGCTATCTCGCTCGACGTAGACTCTATAGTTTTTCTTATAGCTTAGATGAAGGAGGCGTCATACTCACTTTTGAAAATTATATAGCATTTTATTTTTGTCGTACCGGCTAAGATAGTCTTATTTATGCTTTTTACACACTTTTTGGTTGATTTTTGAAAGGCTCAACATTTTTTTGTAATACTTCAGCAGGTAATGGCTGCTTCTGCTAGATTTTAGGAGGTTAAAAATTATTTTAAGTATTTTGATTTGCTTGTATTGGTGCTTATGAATTGTCTTCAGGTTTGAATTAATTTTGATTAGATTTTATAGTTTTTGTGTTAAAAGTGGGGGCCGGTGGACCTTTTTTGGGTGGTTTACCTCTATTTGGAGGAGGTAAAGAACTTTTGTTAATAATATTAGGCTAATCTTTTTTTATTTATTGATATTTTTAAGAAGGGACTGACTAAGCTAATTCAATCTTATTTTGATCTAATACTTGCTAAGAAATGGTAGCTGCTTATTATAATAAAGAAGACCCTTATGTTTGTAAAGGAGTTTAAACTAAATTTTATAAAGTATTTTGTTGCTTTTACTATGACTAAAGCTAGACTGGTTTAAAAATAGTTTTAGGTGGAGGCGGCTTTGTAGCTTTTCCTGTTGGTTTTTTGCCTGGAGGCGGTGGTACTGGACCTTTGTTCATAATATTTGATTAATGATGTCAATTAACAATACGTGTTAAGGGCTACATATATGTAAATAATATTAACTAAATAATGATATTTTGAATGTAAAATCAATATTGTTTAAATCTTCTTTTAAATCTAAAATATATCACATAAAAAAAACGATACATCAACATATCAATTAATGATATTTTCTTTATCATCATTTCGTTTTCTTTTATTTTAGTATTTTGGTTAAATTTTAATATTAATTTCCTTCTTTTTCTTAGATATTTAAAAGATTAATAATCATTATTTTATGATCTCAAAAATTGCAGAAATTAGCTTGCTTTTAAGCCTGGCTGCCCTTTAGACTATACACATTTGCATACTATCGATCTTTGCTCTGCTTCCATCTATCATACATAAGCTTCTTCTTTTCTATTTTTCATCTGACAATCTTTTTGGTGATATATTTAGACCTACTATCTAAGTTTATTTTCGCTAATTTGACCTCGGAGGACTGTCTAGATCGAGTTCGGGAGAGTCCACTAATTATTTCATCGAACGAGAGTTGCTTAGCTAAGAGGGAGAAAGATTTTAGAATAAGTTTTTTTCACTTTAAAAAACCAATTTTACATCTTTTTCAGGCACTCTTTCAAGCTTTGCTATCGTTTTTAAAGCATCGCTAAATGTATCCTTACTGAAACATTCTAAAACATACTAACGCTGATGATCTGAACGAATCAGCTTTAAAAAGCATTATTTGTATATTTATTCATCTTATTCATCACCTGCAATACTTTCAGTTTATATTATTTTTTGATCGTACCAGGGCTGCTTGTTTAGCGAATCAAACAGCAAACCATTTTTTTAGGTTTTCTATCCTGGTTCAAGAGTTGAACGTGATTTTTCAATAGAATTTTATTAAGATTCGTTTATTTGACTTTTTGATTAGTTTATTTTTTATTATATTTTGTTTAAATGAAGAGAATGAAAATTTGTAGCTCCAATATTCCTATATTAATGCGAAGTTTATCTGTTCAAACTTTATGTTCTCTTAATTTTGTTATTAAGTGGGTTCACATTAATTCTCTTTATTGATGAGTTTTAACTACTAAGGTCCTTTTGCATTTATCCTGACTTTTTATTCTACTTTAAAAGATTAGAGGGCGCAAGGATTGATAAAAGTGAGTTAGATGTAAGTCCGCATTCGGATATTTTTTTATTATTGTCGAGCTCAACTCCAAGATAAGTCAGCGTCAGATCATCCTAGGCAACATCTAGATCATCACAGATGATCTCCTTTAAGCTTGCCACTGTTTTGTTATACTAAATATCGTAAGTGAAAAGTTTATTTTCGATAATGAATTTTACCTGCAGTGTCAAGTTGTCGAACGAAACATCATGTTTTTCAACAATATGAATTATTGAGTTGTTCTATATTCCGAAACTAGAGATTCTTTCTTCTGAATTTTGATTTATGGCAACACCTTTGAAATAAAAAACAATACTCTTGGACTCAGACTAATCGATATCGATTGATGAATCCAACTGCATTACGCTTTTTATCTCTGTTGTCATCTCAGTCAGCGAAGCTCCTGACTATATTGATATTTTTTCGCCTTTTCCGTTAGTCCTTCGGGCAAAAATATTAATCATTCAAATATAATAATACACAATGATTAATCTGAAAAAAAAATAAAGTTAAGATAAAATCTTGAAGCTAATACTTTAATTTAAATCTTTTTTCTGATTGACTGCTAGATGATTCAAATAGTATAAATGAATTTATTATATAATCAGTCTAGCTATATGTTTTTCTGTTTCAAAACGATATTATAATTGATAATTCATGTGGAGCCCTTTAAATTCTATATGGACATTCCCATTCAGCTGTTTTCCTTGGGTATATCCTTCTACCCCATTCACTCAGCTCTCTCCAAATCCTACTATGCCTTCTATTAATCCTACTTTAGCACAAGAGTAACATAATAGGATTATTGTTTCTGAAACGATACAATCAAAAAATGACTAAAATTCTTTAAAATCCTAAAAATCTTAAAAAATTAGTAAAAAAATTAAAAAATTCCCTAAAAAAGACAGATTTCATGTATCAAAAAAAATTATTATAGATTGTTAATTCTAAAAGAAAGTTCAAAAACGCTATAGAAATGTGCCTTCTAACATTTGTAAGTACCTTATTTCTCATATATTTAAACTTTCAGAAAAAACTAACTTGATTTAAGGCTAAAATTTTATCGTAGATGATACTAAATATCTTTAAATGATCTAACAGATAAAAAAACATTTGAATCCGACTCAGTCTTATATAAGACCTCGAATTATTGAACAAATGTGTAAAGAAGGAGGTCTAATCGACCAAGAATCATCTAATACTCTATGCATTTTAGTCAAAAATTTTTTGTTGTCTTAGCTACACGAAATAGTCTAAAATCAATAAAATATGAAAAAAAAGTAAAAGCTAGCTTACGTAAGAATCGCAAAAAAGTTGTTAAAACAATTCTGCTGCTCTTGAAATCAAAATGATACTTTAACAAATAAAAATAATAATATTAACCATATTTTTTTTTTTAATTTTATTGTGAACTAGACCATTTGATTAAAAATATGTGTCTTTTGAATATTATGAAAAAAGAGATAATTTTTTAAAAAAAATTATCGATTGATAAACTTTTAATCTTTAATTTTTACTAAAATAACCTTCATATTTTTGTTTATATTATCGACTTGTTGTTGTGTAGATGATAATAATTACATCAGTCGATCAAAAAGGTAGTTATAAAGTTGATGTAGATGGGCAGAATTCTCAAAGGACTAGCTGTGTTCGGAGGTGTTCTTTTCGTCATTCCCCCACTTAGACACCATCTCGATCAAAAAATATGGAAACATGTACGAAACTATAATACCACATTGAGCCAAAAAAATCGATTCAATACTCAAGAAGAGTTCTATGAGTTCTTAGGAAACGTTGGTCACGGTTTTGCCACAATATTCAGTAAAGATTATTGATCTTAAGCATATACATATCACATGAAAAAAGTCACAAGCTTTAAACAATCATTTTAACTTTTAAAAATTGCGTCGAAATATTAATAAAAATTAAAAGAGCAGTTCAATTATGCTGCAATTTTTTTAGTATATGACTTTTTTTATATATTTTTTAGATGAGTAATAAGATAGAGTCTTAGAGCTTAAAAAATTAAATTAGTTAAGCTATTAAGGCATTTTTGCTATAATAATGAGCTATTTCTCTAATTTTACAGGAAAATAGCTGAAAAATTTACTCTACTAATCATGACTTTACAAAAAATTGGATTGTGCTGCAAAAAAAATGGCGTTATTTTGTTAATATCTAAAAAGTTATTGACATGAACCGATTTTATTGTATTTAGTGTTTTTAAAAAAAAAAATTACAGGCATATTATTACTGCTTTTATACGTGTGTTTCCCTCTACAAATCTTCAAGTTTTAATCAACTTTTAACATATCTTTTCAGTAAACTATGCAAGGAGCAGCTGAAGCGCTCAGATAAGATCTCTGGAACAGACTCGAGGTACACTATAAGAGGTACGCCAACAACAAAGGTGAGATTGCCACACAGACGGTCGACTAGTTCATCCAGGATGTCCTCGGAGAAGAAGATAAAAATGATAGAGAATACACCACCAAGAATCTTTTCAGACTCGATGTCGACGGAAGTGGTACTGTCTCCTTCAACGAACTGGTAACTTTGTTTATATTCAGGGCAACTTCCTTTTCAAGAGGCACTGTGGATAGATGAGTCTCCAGAAACAACACAAAGTCGGAAAAATGTCTCGAGGATCTGAAAGAAAAATGACCGCCCCTGAGTTCTACGATCTTATGGATAGAGCCTATGCCTTCCTCAAGGTTCAGCTCCCCAGAGATGTTGGACAGTTTATCTTCAATGACGTTGATGTAGACAAGGATCAGCTAATCACCTACGTTGAATACTTCAAGGTCATTGAGAAATTCGTGTGCAGAAATGCCAACTATAAGGTTCCTAAGATCGAAGTTCCAGTTCCTGTTCCACAGGGTAAGGAGAGACACAGCAGACTACGCATCTACTTATGGGAAAATCTTAGAATACTTTATGAAGCCTATGTTGCCGGAAGAACTCTGACTGCTTCCGATGCTGAGTTTAGATCACTTATCTTTGCAATTGCTGGATAGTTGAGCGAGAGCGAGATGAACCAGATTTCTTCAAGACTACTGACACTGAACTACAAGGTCATCTAGTTCAAAACATTTGCTTTTGAATTCTTCTTATTTATTGCTGAACTCGGTCTTAGCAGATTCGCAAGAAACAACCCATCAGCAAAAAAAACACTGAACAGAGACGAGTTCGTCAGACTTCTTAAGAACACCTTCACTTTCTTGAAACTTTAGCATTTCAGAGTCAGCATTCTTTACAAGATTTTCGCCAAGATCGACAAAAATAATGACGGACTTATCACATATGATGAGTACCTTGATTTCATCAGAAGATTCATCTGCGTTTGGCAGTACTTCGGTGATGAATTCTATGTCGAAGAAGACGATTACGATCTCGATAACTCACCTCCTTTTGACAAGGTTCCTGAGCCAGTTAAGC